>Ga0163179_10000792_pt1 | contig 22509 bp, 16 predicted proteins | sample AtlANTMetagenome_FD_109643 | JGI IMG/M metagenome (GOLD analysis project Ga0163179, IMG submission 109643) | Marine eukaryotic phytoplankton communities from the Atlantic Ocean - Atlantic ANT 2 Metagenome | ecosystem: Environmental > Aquatic > Marine > Oceanic | place: North Atlantic Ocean...
ATTTCAATTGTCATTATGCGCGAGAATTCCATGATATGTATCAACCACTAGTCTCGCCACCGGGCGTCAAAAACAGTACTGAAATTCGGCCACTGGAAGGATTTGTTCTTGCAATTACCCCATTCAATTTCAGCAGTATCGCTGCCAACCTACCAAGTGCCCCTGCTATTTTGGGCAATACCGCTGTTTGGAAACCCAGTCGGAATTCCTACCACTCAAATTACGTACTGATGGAATTGATGATGGAAGCAGGTGTGCCTGCCGGCGTCATCAACTTCGTGCCAAGCAGTGGTGTAGAAATCTCAGAAGTATGCATGTCCAACCCTGATTTGGCAGGTGTGCACTTCACAGGTTCAACCGCAGTATTCCAAGGAATTTGGCAGAACATTGGCCAATCCCTCCCCATGCTCAAATCCTATCCGCGGATTGTCGGTGAAACCGGTGGTAAGGATTTCGTTGTCGCTCATCCTGAATGTGATGAGCAAGGCTTGCTTGTCGCCTTGTTAAGGGGCTCCTTCGAGTACCAGGGACAGAAGTGTTCGGCAGCTTCCCGCGCGTATGTACCTGAATCGGTGTGGGGACGAATTTCGGGACCCTTGTGTGATGAGGTCCGAAAAATCACCATGGGTGATGCTCGTGATTTCACCAACTTCATGACCGCAGTGATTGACCAGCGGGCATTTGACAAAATCTCAGGTTACATCGAGCGAGCGAAAGCCAGTGACTCTTGCGACGTGATTGTTGGTGGAGGTTGCGATGACAGTGTGGGCTGGTTCATCGAACCCACCATCATTGTCACTACAGATCCGAATTACGAATCGATGGTCGAGGAAATCTTTGGTCCTGTATTGACCGTGTACGTCTACAAAGATGGAGACTTCATCAATGTCTTGGATGTCTGCGATAAGGCAAGTCCTTACGCGCTTACCGGCTCGATTTTCGCCAAACATGATGCGGATATTCAAACAGCATACAATACATTGCGATTCACCGCAGGGAACTTCTACATCAATGACAAGCCCACTGGTGCAGTTGTTGCACAGCAACCATTCGGAGGTGCGAGAGCCTCGGGTACCAACGACAAGGCAGGGGGTCCTCTGAATCTGCTGCGCTGGATTAGCCCACGCAGCGTCAAGCACACCTTTGACACCCCACAGGATTGGGGATACCCATTTTTAGCCCCGGATGAATGAAACGTTGAATAATCGAATTCATCGACAACTGATTGGGGAGCATACTGCTGAGAGGTTGCCTTCGGGCAGCGACCCATGGACCTGATCTGGGTAATGCCAGCGGAGGGAGAAAATATGGATACAAATATTGCATACGGATTGATGCTAGCAACGCTTGGTTTCTTTGGATATATTGGATACCAAGCAGCGACTGAAAAAGAACTTGAAACCGATGAATATCTTTCAGCTAGAGGTACGCAAAGTTGGCTGAGAATTGGCCTCAGTCTCTTTGCATCTGGAATGGGGATTTGGCTCCTTTTTGGGCCGTCTGAAGTTGGATATTACGGAGGATTCTGGGAAGTTCTTGGATATGCGATTTCGGCATCCACACCCTTCCTATTACTTGCATACGTTGGACCGAAGGTGCGTGCTCAACTGCCAGATGGAGTCACCTTGGCAGATTATGTTCGCATCCGATTGGGACGGCCAATGCAAATCTACGTCGGAGTAATTTCAGTCCTATACATGTTCACCTTCTTGTTTGCAGAATTTACTGCCATTGGTAAAGCCATGAAAATCCTCGCTGGCATGGAACCTCTTTACCCGATTCTGCTGGTTGCGATTGTGACGGCTGCCTACACAAGTTATGGCGGGTTGCCGGCATCTTTGCGTACAGATCGCTGGCAAGGATGGTTGGCGCTTTGGTTACTCATCGCATTGCTACTAATCGTATTTGGTGGAGACATTGGGACTATGCTCGATCAAGCAAAAGCACACACACCAGAGGATCTTGCGTGGGATTGGGAACACGGCAGCATTTCCGATTTGAATAGAACTTCGTTTGAAGCAGGTGTTGCACTCATTCTTGCAATTACTGCAGCTGAGATGTTTTCACAGGGCAATTGGCAGCGTACTCATGCAGCAGAAAATGATCAGGCACTTCGAAAGGGTGCCTGGTTTGCTGCCGCATTGGTGTTCCCACTAATGTTCACGATGGGATTCCTAGGAACTGTAGTCGCGGGACAAGGCGCCGTGGATGATCCTTCAGCGGCATTCTTCTATCTTATCGAAGATGTGCATGTGTTCATTATCGCGCTATTTGTTGTACTCGGGATTGCTCTGGTTTGTTCTAGCGCAGATACGCTACAAAATGCAGTAGTGGCATCGATCAGTCGCGACCTTGCAGATGGTAAAATGGATTTGAAGATGGCTAGATTGGCAACATTGGCGTTGATTCCTGGTGCGATTGTACTCTCACTCTGGGGTGTCGAAAATGGATACAGTGTATTCGCCATCTTCCTTTTTGCTGACTTACTCGCAGCAGCAACTGTCTTGCCTGTCTTGCTTTCACTGTGGGAAAAAGTCGATTCTCGGGCGGCTTTGGCCGGAGCAATTTGTGGAATCCTATCGGTAATTGCGTACGGAATTTATGAGCCTGCTACCAGCTATGAGGGCATTCAACAATATGTGATGTACATCATTTATCCAACCATGGACCCAATCAATGGAGGTGCCATTTCACCGGTGGATGGTGGCCTCACGAACCTATGGGTATTTGTGAGCGCCCTGGTCGGTTCAGGTTTGGTCACAATCCTTGGTTCACTGGCCCTAGAGGATCTTTCAAATTCGCAAAAAACTCAGGTTAACGAGGAAGAATGAGCCTAATCACATAGGGGAAGGAATCAAGAATGTGGTCAACCACCCTACGGGTGGTAGTATGACAATTGGGAACCCAGCGGATACGTTGACCTATGTACGAGCTCTCGGCCTAATCGTCGGAGGGTATGGTGCCTACAAGCGTGATAAACGTCGAGAAACGGACATTGCTGTGAAAGAAGAAATTCTTCGATGTGCCGATCGAGTCAGAACCCATGTCGAGAATGTTCACGATGATGCTTATCGAGATGGAAACGTCAGATTGGCCAAGACCTGTCAATCAACCATCGAGGAAATCGATGCGTTGCGAAATGATGTCAACTTGGGTGAAACGGGTGGAGAGCATCCCTTCTTCAGCAAGCAAACCACCACTTCAAACAAAGTCCTTGGAAAACTCATCAAACATGATCATGAAACACTGACCATTCTAGTCAAGGCTGTTAATCGAAGCAATGACCTTGAAAAGGCCGCAGCAGAGGAAGGTGAGGTCATGAAAGCAGTCCGAGAAACTCGCCAATTGGTAAGCAGTGTCAGAGGACATTTCAGTGAACGAAGAGCTGTTCTCAAGAACATAAAGTAAGGAGATGAAAATATGGCAACACACAGATGGAGAGACAACCCAGAAGTTATCGCAAGGATGATTGATTCCGGTTCAATCCAATCATGGTCAGCGAAAAATATCGTCCTGAAACCCAATGAAACATGTGCAATCATGGCGAATGGTAAGATTCAGGACATCTTGTCAGAGACTGTTCTGAAGAACTACGTGGGAGGATTTACCCGTTGGTTGGGTGGAAAAATGGGTGTAGGATCTAGCGACCATAAACTCATTTTTGCCATGACTGGTCCATTTGACCTCTTGGTCAAAATGGAGGGGGCTACCGCGGACGGTGCGAAAGTCAACGGCATGCTCAATTTGCGATTGCAAATACAACGAGATGATGTGCCAAAATTGGTGAACATTTTTGCCAACAGCGGCCGTGAATTGACACGTGGTTTCTTCGCGACCATGTACGGAACTGAAATTTTGAGTCGTGTGGTTGTACCACTTCTTGCGAAGCAAGCCGACATCAATGCGGTTCGCTCTGCCGATTTTGCCGACTTGATGGAAATGGGCGTTCGGGCAGAAATGCGAGGGTCGTTCGACCAATATGGAATTACCATGCTACGAGCTTTTGCCGTAGTAAACGAAACTGATTTGGAAAAACTACAGGCATTCCGTCAGCAAACCGAAGTCTTGACCGCGCGTGCGGACCTTGTCAACGAAACCTCTCTTGCAGCACTTGATCGCCAACAGAGTTTGACCTTGGCTCGAATCGAAGCCGAAGCCGAAGTTGCAAAGGCAAAGGCACGAGGGGAAGTTGAAGCAGCACTTGAAAGTCAATTGCTTGACTTGAGAAAACAAGAGGCAGAGTGGGCCGCAGAGCGAGATGATATGGCGGCACGTCAAGACATCCAGATGGATGGCAAACAGCGCAAGATGGATATCGCAATGAGTGCATTTGAGCAAGTACAGGCGGCCAAGCGTGAGCGTATGGCCCAAGAGGCTGAGTCGAATTTAACTCGGCAACAGCATACTGATGACATCCAGCGAGAGATGATGCAAATGGCTGCTGAGAGTGGGGCGTTGACTCCCGAGGTGATGCAAACTTTCATTGAGCAACAATCTGCTCAGAAAGGGCATGACAGTAAATCCGCCGTTGCACCTGAACAAGCACCAAGTTCTTCGTGTCCATCTTGTGGAGAGAGCGTGCAGATTGGATGGCAAGTTTGTCCGCACTGTGGAATTACGCTTAGGTGATTCAATGGCAAATGGCAGTAGTCGAATCGCACTTGGTTGGGTATTGGCCATTATATTCTTTGGAATCAGCGTCTTGATGTTCGCCACCATTTCTAGTGAAGATACGAGTGTAGGTAGAGATTCTGATGGGGATGGGGTTGACGACGGTTGTGATGAAGATCCATTCGACCCATGGTATGACACCGATCAATGTGAATATGGAAGAGATACCAGTATTGAAGCGGGTAGTTGCTGTTGTGTACTTGGAATTCTCAGTTTACTGATTGTACAGTCAGGAACCAAAGCGAAAAAGAATACGCCTCAGTTGATTTACATTCCACAGGTTCAGCAACCGGGCCCACAGCAGGTAATCCATCACCACACAACCCATACATATACCCCCCAACCGGTACAAACACCAGTTCAACCAATTGTCAATCCAAATCCCGCGCCGATTCAACAGGCAATTCAAGACATCAAGCAAGCAGTTACCGGTTCGAGCGGAGTAAACGACTGGAATCAAGAAGCACAAAATCTGGAACTTGCACGAGATTGGGAAGGGGCTGCTGAGGCCTATCAGAAGGCTGGAATGTATGCAGAAGCTGGGCGAGTCCGCCAAATGCACCTTGAGAATAACGACCCACAAGTGAAGATCGACATTGCTCAATTGGGAGACAAGATCCAAGACAGCGTGGTCATGAAGGATGGGCAATCGCAGAACGATGAGCATCAGGTTTGATTACTCCTCAATTCGCAACAAATCGAGTGGTACTGCAATCGGTGGCAAATGATCACTGAACCGATGGCGGCTGGTCTTGGGTGGATACACATTGTTTGAAAGCGCCATGTCAATCACCTGCTGCTTGGTCAAGGATTGCAAACCACTTGCAGGCCAAATGTCCAATTCGATTCCATCATCTTCCAGATAGTCGACTTTGATGACAGGTAAACGTGACAGACCAATCCTCAATCCAACCTGATATCGATGATGCCCGTCAAGTATGGTTCCTGTTGCTCGGTCGACCAGTAAGGGTTTGGTGTATGAACTCCAGCGAAGAGTCATCTCATGCAATGTGTCAACATTTCGTGGCTTGACCTCTTCATGAGGTTTCAACCACAAGATGGGGGCCAACTCGACGTCCATGCTTGGCCCAAGGAATCCCCATTCAAATCCCTTCGCACGTCGATAGCATCATGTTGAGGAAGTACCGCAAAGGGTTGATGGCAGAAGGCGCATGGCTTGAGGGGGTCCTGGCAGATTGCCCAGGTGAACCGCTTAGTCAAGGCCATCTTGTTTGGAAAAACAGGTTACCAGATGTGCTGAGAGAAGTCTGTAATCGAGTCACGACAGCTGGAGGCGGCATTTGGCTGGTTGGAGGTTCAGTGCGTGAAGCCATGCTAAACAATCCTTGGAACGATTTGGACCTGACGACAACATTGAGCCCGGATGAGATTGAAACACTGTTTCCCCGTTCCATCCCGACCGGGCCACAATATGGCACCATTACAGTTCGAATCGCAAATTCAGACTTCGAATTTGAGGTCACTACTTTGCGGAGTGAAGGGACTTACGGGGATGGACGAAGGCCAAATGAAGTCACATTCGGACACTCTCTGAAGGAGGACCTCTCACGAAGAGACTTCACCATCAATGCGATGGCCATTGATCTGGCACGCAATCTCTTGCACGATCCCTACGGAGGCCGCTCTGACTTGGATAATCATTGTCTGTCAGCTGTCGGAGATGCTACAGAACGAATGGGAGAGGATGGGTTACGAATATTACGTGCATATCGATTCATGGACCAACACAGTCGTGGGCTTTGGGAACCAGATGAGAATCTTGCACATGCTTTAATCACCTGTGGAAAAATGTTGGAAAATGTTTCACAAGAGCGGATTTGGTTTGAATTCAAGCGGATTCTGAAAGGACAAAATGCGCCCCAGGTTTTGGAGCGAATGAGAAAGGATGGATTGTTGAGCCGAATCTTGCCTGGTTGGGATGCTGAACTCGAACCGCAGTATGAATTGAGTACAACTGAGCAAGATGTGGTGGCTTGTCGTTTGGTTTTGCTGGCCTTAGATATCCCTGCAGAACGATGGAGAGTACTCGACCACGATATGCGAAGTTTGACCATCCCGAATGTTGAGCGGAATCGAGTATTGAAATTGCATCAAATTATTGGCCATTTACCCGATGATTCAGCATCATGCAGACGCTATCGGATTCGTGTTGACGCAGAGGTCAATGCACACCTCGATATTGAATCTACACTGAACCAAAGTCTAGCAGAATCTGTCAAATCTTTACTAGAAAAAACCCAGTTACCCAAGGGTGGTGTAGAACCGATTGTAGATGGGCACATACTCTCAAAAATTTCCGATTTACCCGCGGGGCGGCGCTTGGGTCGTCTCAAAGAGTGGTTGTTTAGGCTCCAGATTGATCAAGATCTTTCTACAACGGAAGAGATTCTTTCACTTCTCGACATCCTAGAATGGAAAACGACCAATCCCGAAGATTGGCCGGAATTGTCGTGGCCTTGATCACTCGCCAAGTGATTGGATGTATTCGTCAGCAGTCAATAATTGATCTTCATCGAAATCATGTGGTGCAATTAGTAGAATCCAACCTTCTGAGTAAGTATCCTCGGTTACCAAATCTGGTGTTGCTTCCAATTCATTATTGACTTCCAGAACTTTTCCTGCACACGGTGATATGAATGTTTCACGGCCATCTGCAGAGCGTAGTGAAAACAAGATATCTCCTTCGCTAAACTCTTCGGCGACATCAGCGAAATCGAATTCGTTGTCCGCTGCCGCGTTGTCTGCCAACGCATCGCTGGGCAAAACAGCGAGGCTGACTCGCAGAATGTCGCCCATTTCTTGGACGATTAAATCTGAAGCACCAATCTTCCAAGTTCCGTCATCTTTGTCAACTACTTGCATCCAAATATGGTTGCGAGTATACTTCCGATCAGATAGAATGCTGAATTCTAGATATTCTTCCGACATTGCCTCACCTGTTTCGCCGCGGCATACCGGCATATTTCAATAAATCGATGTGATTTTTTCTGTTCCCGTCCGTAGGACGGGGATGCTGACACGCATTTATTATCTACATGAGACGAGTGGCAAATGGTGAGGAAGCGGAATGCAGTTCCAAGAAACAGAAGAACAGAGTATGATTCGTGAGATGGTACGTGACTTTGCTGAGGAGGTGCTTGCACCAACTTGTTTAGCACGCGATAAGGCCCAACAACCACCACTGGATGAGTGGGCACAGTTCGTCGAATATGGTTTGCAATCATGCACCATTCCCGAAGATTATGGGGGCGTTCCGTTGGACGATATTACAGAAGCCATCATCGTTGAAGAACTGGCACGTGTCGATCCATCCTTCGCTGTCTTCTTCTGTGTTCATGTTGGACTTTGTGCCAAGACCATCGTCATCCATGGGACAGAAGAGCAGAAATCGAAGTATTTGCCCATGCTTGCTGCAGACAAGGTCGGCGCCTATTCGCTCTCTGAAGCGGGAGCAGGAACAGATGCTGCGGCAATGACCTGTAAGGCAAAGCTCTCCGAAGATGGCACACACTACTTGCTCACGGGAGAGAAAATGTGGGTCACAAATGGTGCCAGTGCCGATATCTACGTCCTGTTCGCCAAAGATGTAGATCACCCCGATTACGGTATCAAGCGTCATGGTGGTACGACTGCATTTATCGTCGAGAAGGATTTTGTAGGATTTACCGTTGGTAAAAAGGAAGACAAGTTAGGAATTCGTAGCAGTGACACTTGCACATTGATATTGGAAAACTGCAAAGTTCCCGCAGAAAATGTCCTCAAATTACCAGGCAAAGGATTCCCTATAGCCATGAATGCGCTTGATAATTCACGAATTGGAATCGCAGCACAGGGTCTTGGAATTGCTCAAGGTGCTTACGAATCAGCACTCAAGTACGCCCACGAGCGAGAAGCTTTCGGAGTACCCATTGCACGTCATCAAATGATTACTGCCTACCTTGCCGACATGGCGACACAAGTCGAAGCAGCTCGACTGATGGTGTACAAAGCTGCATGGACCAAGGAGCAACATTACCAGCATGGAGGTCACCGACACTCAAAGGAAGCGAGTATGGCCAAACTGTTTGCAGGTGATACTGCAATGTGGGTTGCTGAACGTGCCATCCAAGTATTGGGTGGATATGGTTACACCACAGATTTCCCTGTAGAGCGATTCTTCCGAGATGCAAAGATTACTCAGATCTATGAAGGTACTCAAGAAGTTCAACGATTGGTAATTGCCCGAGCAATCAGCGATGATGTGTAAGCAACTGATTGTTGAATTTGGCACCAGGTGAGTGAGTTACTGGTTCTTCGCCTCGGCGGAAAACAGTAGCATTGCCACCAACCAACAATCCCTCATCGCCTTCCCAGCGTATGAATGCACCCTCCCATAGTCCAACGACGGGAGAATGGTTGTGCTCATGGAATTCCTGAATACGTTGCGCACGTGTCTCTCCAAAGTGAGGTTCAAACAAATCTCCTTCTTTCAACCAAATATTGCCTGCATGATAGTGAGCATTGATCTGAAATGGAATCAAATCGAAGGTTTTGAATGAAGGTGGTTGAACAATTGGCATGTCATTGGTGGTTTGCATTGTCGGACAAGCAACGTTGGAACCCGCACTGACACCCATGTAGGGCATACCATCTTGAACGCGTGAACGCACAATATCGAGCAAATTATTTGCGTACAGTTTCTCAGTCAACAGGAACGTATTTCCGCCACCAACATACAACCCGTCTGCCTGTTCAATCGCAGAAATAGGGTTGTCAAAATCATCAATATTTCTCAAACTGATACCACTGGGTGCTGAAAAATCAGCCAGACGGGAGGTATATCCCTCATGGTTGGCTGATGCATAAGGAATGAACACTACCTCGTCACACCCTTCGAAGATTAATGCCATTTCATCGAAATAGACTTGTTGACGTTCCGGCGTACGTAAACCACCACTACCCAGCAATAACCTCATACTTCCGTCCCCAACGTTTCTGTATCTTTGATCAGACTTAACGCCGCTTGAGCAACCAACGGGTTTTCATCTTCACTCAGTGATGGTAGAATCGAAGCTATCGATGATGATACAACTCGACCATGAAGGTGTTCGAGTACTCGAACTCTGACCACATCATCTGCTTGCTGAAGCAATTCAAGCCGTAAGTCATCAGCGGCTTTTCCTCGCTTTGAACGCAACAAACGTGGAAGCAGGAGATTGTCCGCACTTTGCTTTGCTGCATCGACAACTGCGGACCAACCGAGCCAATCGATGTTGTCCAAATTTTCAGTAATTATCTTGCGCATGGAAGCGGATGGATCCATACAGAGTTCTGCGATTGATGCGACATCTTCGGATTCAATCATCTCTGGAATTTTGAGCCTTGCCCATTTCTGGCGAAGCCGTTGGTCATCCACTCCATCAATCACTGCAGGAATATATCCCACATGAACCATTTGATCTAATGCGGCCTCCCGTACACGTGGGTGCTCATCTTGCAGCATTTTTTCCAGAATATCTACATCACCTGAGGTTGAAATCGCCATCTTTCGAACCACGTGATCAGTGCTTTCGATCGCCACTGGAATCGTACCTGAATCCACTGAAAGTCTTGAACGCCAAGCCTCTCGTCGAACTGCATCGACTTCGTCTGAGCATAGCGTCGATAAAATTGGGATCGATTCACTACCCAAACGAGGCGCCACCTCTGCAGCAAGTAAACGTAAACGCACTTCTTTTCGAATGGAAAGTTGAACCACGACTTTTCGATGTTCTCCACTCATCCAACGACGAATTGCATCAACCGCTTTCTCGACAAACCATTCATCATCTGAGTCAAGAAATTCTAGAAATGCCGACAAGGCTGCAGGATCATTCTGCTCAAACAATCGACGGATGGCAATTCTTCGCTGCCGCACATCCTTGTGATTGAGGCGTTCAAGCTCCACTTGCAACATCTGTCTCATCTCTAGGGAAGTGAACCATGTGTATAGCGTTCACGGGACAAGGTCGCCGTGCCGACCGAAGCCACCGACTTGGCCATCTTCATCTACAGCATCTGGATGACCAGGTTGCATCAGTCGAATATCGACAAGGGTGATAAGAATCGGCCACACATCACTCAACCAATCCATTTCCGAACTCAACAAATCGACAACAGGATGAGTTTCATCGAACAACATCTCTGAATCAAATGCCCATGGAGGTTCGTATTCCAAACCCTCTGGCTCGGGCAATGGTTGCAAGTCTTCAGGCAAGGATTCCAACGCGTATGAAAGGGTATTCAATCGCACAATGGTATCCGAATCAAGAATGCCAATCTCTTGCCCCAAGATGGCCCCCTCACGTAACATCTCTGCCAATGTATTAGCGGACAATGGCTCGGGCTCTGTTTCCGCAATATCCACTGGTCCAAACAGGACCCCGCCTAGATTGGTTTCCAGCCAGGTAGATTCGACACGTTCGAGTTTCATGAGATGCTGTGAATATCGACCACCTATGGGTGCAATGGCAAACCCTCCATCTGCCATTCGAGATGTCATCCATTGCGGGAGCTCTTCCAAGGAACCAGTGACCAAAACACGATCCAAAGGATGGGGGAGTTGCGGAGGACAATGGCTCAATTGCCGCATTTTTCGGACACGTACTGTGTGTGTTTGGGCTACAGGAGTCAATCTATCACGTACATGATTCACCACTTCTAGAGAAGGATCGACTACCACCACCCCTCCTTCAGGACCAACGATGTGTGCAATTAGGGCAGCAATATACCCTCCCTTGGCACCCAAAATCAGCACTTCTTGTCCTGAGCTGAGCTCCAAATGATGTAGCATTGTAGCAATCATGTGTGGGGCAGAAATCGTTTTCACACCACCTTTGCGAGTTTCAAGAAACACCAATGGACGATCATACCAGAATGGCTCTAAGTCGTAATCGGTGAAATCGGAAACATCGATTGACTGCATGGCGGCAGAAATCTGCGAATCAATGGGGACTTCGGCATTCTCTAAACGCTCAATCAACCGCCGTGTCCGCTCTCCCGAGCCTGCCATATACTGTCTTTGACCTCCTCACTCAAAAGGCTGCGGAAGGGTTTACCTCATAATCTCCAACCGCTCGCGTTCAATCACGGGTCCGTGGTCTAGCGGTTATGACGTCGCCCTTACAAGGCGAATATCACCAGTTCAAATCTGGTCGGTCCCACTATTGTTCTTCAGACCACTCTGCATCATCACCGAGGGTTGCTTTGTCTTGTTCCTCGAGGGTGTTGGCAATCTTTTCATCCGACCAATCTTCGGTTGCAGCCCAAGTGTCCATATCGGGATTGATGGATAACAAAGCCTGATTCAAGTCCAAATCAATGTTTTCACCGTCTACCGATTCTGCTTCGGCTGCGAGACGTACCGCCTCGATTTTGGCGAAATGTGTGTCCCACGCTTCAATGGCTTTCTGCATTGCAAAAATCGCGAAAGAGTGTTTATTTGAGGCTCGATCAGCCCCGCCGAATTCGCCTTTACGAACCAGATATGCCTCTCCAATGCACACGCCGACATACACGGTACCAACTGGTTTCTTCTCGTTTCCACCCGTAGGTCCGGCAATTCCAGTAATCGAAATACTGACTCCACTTCCTGAAGCACTTTGTGCACCCTGTGCCATACTCAGTGCAACTTCATGACTCACAGCACCACGGCTATCTAATTTCTTTGGAGAAACACCGAGCTGAGAAATTTTTGACTCGTTGGAATAGGTCACCCAACCTTGTGAAAACCATTCAGACGCTCCGGAAATATCGGTAAAGGTACTCGCGAGTAATCCACCAGTGCAGGATTCTGCAACAGACAGGCTCCACCCTTCCTTCTTCAGGCGCCGCACAAGGCGGGCCGCGAGCATGGAGGCTTCCTCACTCACGATGTTACGGCGAAAGTGAGCGTCTTTAGGCATGCCGACTCAAATAATCTGTAAGAAAACGTCGATTTAGTGCGCAGTAATGCCTTTGAACGGTCGTGTTAGGGTTGGTGCCTGTGAGCGACACCGAATGGGCCGAAATCCACCGAAAGGTGATGGCTGCGGGGTTTTTGCCAGGCCGTTCAGTCAGAGAGCGATTGCTCGCATTGCCCTCGATTGATGGCTTGATTGAAGCCGCAAAATCCAGCGGCAAATCAGGAATGCTCGATGAAGCAATGTTGGACGAATTGTTGTCTCTAACTCCAAAGACACCTGTTGTTGCACGCACAATCGCACCCATTGCGGCCCCAGAACCCAGGCCAGCACCTCGAATTCATGATTTGGCACATTACAATCTCGCAGATTTCCCCATGCAAGCAAAGGACGTCGATTCGGAAATCACGGTCCATTTCGACATTACTGGAAAAAGTGTAACCGAGGGGAAAAAGGAAGACATTCAATCGTTCTTCAATGATCGATTAAAACAGGTTAAGCGGCTGATTTTGGATCGAAATCTACCCAACAGACCTATTGCAGTGAACGAGGCACTTCGACGAAAACGCCAACTTGTCGATCGAGATAACCAATTCACAATCATTGGATTGGTCAATGAACCCAAGACCACTAAGAATGGACATCTGATGTTTACAATCGAAGACTCCACTGGGGAAGTTCGATGTTTACTCAGCCAGAGAGATGATGGAGGGGCGAATCAGGAAATTGTCCACGCGGGTTTGATGGATGACGATGTCATTGGAGTCAGCGGTAATTTCAACCAATCCGGTGAATTGATTTTTGTCGACGATATTCACTTCCCACCACTCAACAATCATCAGCGCCGTACTGCGGGTGAGGATCGAGCAGTCAGTGCTGCATTCATTTCCGATTTACATCTTGGAAGCAAGACATTTCTCGCACCTCAATGGGAGAAAATGATTCAATGGTTCCATACGGACCCTCTTGCCCTGACCGTGCGTTATCTTGTCATCAGTGGCGACGGTGTGGATGGTGTGGGTATTTATCCAGGACAAGACAAGCATCTCGATATCACGGATTTGTTCAACCAGTATTCGAAATTGGGTGAAATGTTGCAGGAATTGCCAGACTGGGTGGAAGTACTACTATTGCCAGGAAACCATGATGCAGTGCGTCCTGCAGAGCCACAGCCCGCAATTGATCCTGAATTACAAACCGATTACAACAACACATTGTTTGTTGGAAATCCTTGTGATTTTAGCTTACATGGGGTGCGTGTGCTATCCTACCATGGTGTTTCAATCATGGACTTTGTTTCCAGCCTACGTACCGTGACCTTTGAAACACCGGAAGCGGCAATGCGAGCCATGATTGACAGACGTCATCTTGCGCCATCATGGGGTGGAAAAACACCATTATCTCCTGAACCTGAAGACCGATTGGTCATTCAAGAGATTCCTGATATCTTCGTCACAGGTCACGTTCATGGACATCACATCGAGACCTACAAGGGTGTCAACCTCGTCCACAGTAGCACATGGCAAGATCAGACGGATTACCAAAGAATGCTAGGATTTCAGCCAAAACCATGCATCCTGACAGTTGTCAATTTACACACACATGCAACGGCCGCAATTCCGTTTGTCTAATCTTCATCAAAGAGATCATCTTCTACGTGCATTGAATAGTCCAACTCGTGTTTTCGAGTTCGAATGAACGCCATGAGCAGGAGCAATACTACGAGCAGGAGAGCGATCTGAACAATGGGTTCACCGAGTACATTTCCAATCGCTGCTGTTTCATCAGAATCATCCTGAGTCAAACTTGGGTCAGTGTCTACATCAGGTATGTTCGGGGTTGCATCTTCCTCTGCAATTGTAAATTCGATAGTCGATGTGTTTGAATTTCCTGATGCATCGGTGACTGTGACGGTGAGCGTATGTGTTTCAAGTGCAGCAAGCCCTGGAACAGGAACAATCGTCATGTCGTGATTTTTACGTAGCGCAACTGTGTCTCCAGTGAAAATTTGACCTGATACCTCAATGGATTCGGTGGATTCCTCACTCGTGTACCATGTCACCCAAAGTGAGCCACCTTCAAGCATATCTACGGCGAGATTCAACACTTCAGGAGGAGTTGTATCCGTTTCGGTAGAGGTATTGAATGAAATCTCAATGGAGTCTGCCCCCTCAACTGAAATCGTACAATTGTAGGCTGTACCCATCTCAAGTTGGTTCACCTGTATAGCGTGCGATAGAGAAGCGTCGGATGTATCAAAGGAATTATTGCCACAAGTGACTGTACCGTTGTCTGCCATGGTAGTCGACCAAGACACAATTGCCGAAGTGGATGTGATACTCGAGACTCCAACTCCAAATACCTGTTGAGCAACTGCTGGCAACTCAATTCCAGTCAATACAGCATAGGTTTGGGCACCCACATCATAGGAACCAAGCATTGCTGCTTGATCAGTTTCATTGCCGAGAACCATGTCAACAATGTTCGGATCGTAATCCTGCCCATCAATGGTACTGGGGTCCGCTCCTCCGCCCAATCTCCATGTCTTTGCTTCCGCATCGACATCTCGCCATTTTCCTGTGCCAAATCCGTCTTGTGAACCAGCCACAATGACAAATCGATAATCTGGAACTTCATCACCAATAATACTCTTCGATACGGTGATGACGATGGTCTTTTCATCCTTGTTTGAGCTGACTTCAATTCCCTTAGCAGAAGTTTCCCCTGTACTGGCACTCACAGTCTTGACAGCACCCGGCTCACCCGTGGCAGAGACGGCAACCTCCCATGCCCAATCCTCATGGATTTGCGCATAAGCACCATCTAGCATCTCGGTTTCACCATAGGAGGTTTCACCCTGGTCAACATAAATCTGAACGATTTGATGACTAAATCCATTGGCCAATCCCCAATAATCGGTCATCTCAGCAAATGTGATTTCAAACCGAGCATTCCAAGAACTCTGGCTGATTTTTAGATGCGTGATATCAAACAAACCTGCACCTGGTGCAAAATCACCAGCCAAGGGATAGATGTAATCTCCATCCCCATTTTCGTCACCCATGGCATCGGCAACATCGAGCAATGTCACCCATTCTTCCAAATCGGGCATGACCATCTCGGCTGGGGCAGCGGGAGCAATTTCAACATCGGTTCCATCCCCATAGGCAGGAGATTCAGACCAACTGGTCACAACCTTGACTCGTGTCGAGTATCGCGGTGCCAATCCAATCTCAGACCACGGAATTTGGAATTCGAACACTTCGTCTGCGGCACAGGCCCCGAGAACTGACTGGCCAGCTAAGTTCCAGCGCTCACTGTCTCCCATCTTACCCTTGGCGGTGAAAATATCGTACTTCGCACGACCATCTTCCCACAACTCTCCAAAGTTGAAGGAGACCATGCTCTTCGCAGGGAATCCCAGAATGGTGTTTCCATAGTAGGTCCGATAATTGGTTTCAACCTCGTTGAAATTGATTGCATTGGGTTGCATGAAATATATCGACAAATCTGGTGAGGAATCAAGATCCATCGTAGACCAATCATCAGGCATGCTTCCCAAATCAACACGAACATAGACGTTGGATGCATCATACCCCAAGTGGAAGGACTCGATGTCTAGCAATTCCTCATCGACACCGGCATCATACATTGCTGCACCGTCCCATTCACCGGGCAATGCAATTCCATCAATCATCGGCTCAATGACACCACCATACGGGGTGTCGGGCAAGGCAGGATTGCTCCAGAGATCTTGCAAATATGGAGGTAAGTCGATATTGATGGCCCGATAAATGTTGGACAAGTGCACTTTGAACAAAACATCCCACATCTCATCGTATCCGCTGTCCTGGTCAAGTCCATACCACCAGAACCAGTCACTGCCTTCGGCAATGTACAGGCTTTCCCAAGCAGCATCAAGGCCCGAATGATTCGGGTTCTCAGATTCAAACGCGACCAGTGCTTGACGTGCTTCGACCAAACGTTGCCAAGCAAGGCTTTCTTCAGCTTCACCTGCCCATGTTGATAGCGTCCCATCAATCCATGATCCAGTTCCAATGACATCAATTTCAGGTAAAGTCAAATTTTTCTCAAGGAATTCACCTGGAGTTGTCGTGACAATGGTTGGGTGCGTAGTCAGACGACCAAACCACTCTTCGGTGAATGGGCGACCATTGTCTTGATGTTGGAATTCAGACATGAACATCCAGTTCTCGCCATCCAAGGCTACAGTTAACAGGTGGTCACTCGGATCCTTTCCTTCATCCAGTAATTGCTGTCGAATATTGTCACAATATGCTAGGAAATCCGATACTGCCGCTTCTGGAGTCATCGAACCATATTGGAAAGCAATCCGGTCACTAATGACACGGTCACGGAAGACTACAGCGACATCATCGACCACCCATGGGGTGGCTAAATTCGAAGCAACGGATACATCAATTGTATTCCCATTCAAATCTGTCGATTCTTCAAGATTCAATTCGTCCGTCACCATCCATTCGATACCGACATCAGCCACGGGTTGAACCATCGGAGGTGAGACCGATTGCTCACTGGGCCACATCCCGGTTGGACGGAATCCCAATTCTTGCTCGAACAAATCCATGCCTGTCTCTAGGTGTTTGGTGACGTCTTCCGGCCAAGAATCCTTGTTGACTCGAATACCATCTTCAAACGTCCAGCCATCCATCATCAACAGCGGCATGATGGGATGATAATACGGAGTCGTCGTCAATTCAATCTGCTCGCTGGCTGCCAACTCAGAGTACATGGGTAGAATGTTGGACATGTGTGATTCTTGAGCATCCAGAACATATGTCAAATCGGCCAAGGTGTATTGCCCATTTTGCATGAATAAATCGATGAGCCCTTGATCACGATGACTGGAGTTGTACTGCCCCTGGACGTAAGAGGGGCTAAACTGGTAGAGGTACCACAGTACTTGCAGGTCGAGGAAATCTTGTGGCCCCAACAGAGTATCGTCCATGATGGTCGCAGGTTTCAGGTTGTGCAGTGTCATGTCGTACAACTCTGAGTAGCGTTCACTGGAGGGTTGCAACCAACCTACGCGGGAATCATCGGCAGTCACATTGTAAATCCAGCCAGAATTCCAAAAAGACTGGAATTGCATCGTGTGTAGTTCCAAGGCTGTAGCATTGGGATATCCTGCAGAATTCCAAGAACGGCGGGCGATGTCTGTGTGAACATCCAATACCCCATTTTCGGAATAATCAAGCAATTGCTCTATGAATGAGGGGACCAAGTTGTACGTCACTTTGGTGTCAGTATTCGACAAAATACCTGGGCTGTCAACATACTCAGTCATCCCATGGACACGAACCCATGGCATTTCCACCATACCTGTAAGTTTGTTCTTGTAATAGGGCTGATGTTGGTGGAAAATGATGGCAAGATTGAGCGCATCATCGACTTTGGCAATCGGTGTATCTGATGTTTGAATGGCAACATCCGAACTTGATTGCGGAGTTGTTCGATTCTCAATTTGATACCAGTGAGTAAATGATTCGGCACCATTGCTGGAAGCTGGGTTCTCAAGAGGGAAAGATGTCCAAACGTTGCCTGCATCTTGCCATTGAGCCCAGACAACAACCCCTACATCATTCGGGTTTCCAATGGCTTCCCAAGGGATTCCAACTTCAGTATTCTGATTCTCGGAGTGTCCAATCCAAGTGGCTGCTGATTGAGGATTTTCTACCCATGCGCTTCCATTGTACATCTGTAGTGAAGAATACATCGAGTCTTCCAAAACAAATGCGTGATCTGCTGCAAATGGAAGGGTTTGTGCAAGGTTCCAGTCTTTGGAAAGTGGTGTTCCGCCTTCAGAACTGTTGAGGTAAATGAAGAAGTCAGCCCCTTCACTTTCGCTGGACCAATCCGTACCTGACCAACCGATGAATAGGTGGCTCTCGTCCCAAGTCATCCGAAATGTGACAGCATTCGAATCAGTGGTTTGCAATGAATCTTGAGGCCAATCTGACATCACCCCATCTAGGGAAATCGTATCCGGGGTCTCAGCCACAACACCCAACAAAGAGGGGGCCAAAAAGAGTATCACGAGGACCATCGCTGTACGTCGCATCGTTTGTTGGGGGTGCGATGTGCATCAAAGGTTTTCCACCCCCTTGGGCACGTTCCAATCATGCGAGAGTCCGGTGTGTTGTGCCACATCACGTCCCTGCCATCGGGTAAACTAGGGCCGGATGCATTCACCTTCATCGATTTGTTAGCTGATGCAGGAGTCTCTGTTTGGCAAGTTCTGCCCATCACACCTCCTGATGAACATCAGAGTCCATACGCATCGACCAGTGCCTTCGCAGGCTGGGTCAAGCTGTGTGATCCTTCATTTGATGCGGACCCTGATGCTGAACTGGTTCGTGACTGGCTGAGTGTGAATGCGCATTGGGCTTGGGATTGGGGATTGTACGATGTCCTCAAACAGATGCATGATGAAAAACCGTGGTATGAGTGGCCTGAACCTCTACGAGACCGACATCCACAAGCAATCGAAGAGGCCATGAAGAAGTATATGCCAAACATACGTGGACGTATTGTAAATCAAGTCAGATTCCAGCGAGACTGGATGATTTTGAGGCACTATGCGAAGCAAAAAGGGGTGAAGTTGTTTGGAGACTTGCCAATTTTTGTTGCACGTGATTCAGTTGATGTTTGGGTCCGCCCTCAGCTGTTTCATCATGATGTGGTCGCGGGAGTCCCCCCGGACTACTTCTCCGAAGAAGGACAACGTTGGGGGACAATGCTGTACGATTGGGATGCACACCGAGAAGAAGATTGGACATGGTGGAGAATGCGAATGGCCCGAACATCCGCACTGTTTGACATTGTCCGTATTGATCACTTCCGTGGATTTGATTCCGCTTGGTCCATCCCTATGGACGACGAAAATGCAATCAATGGAACCTGGACTAAAGGGCCTAGTGATGAAATCCTGCAAGCGATCATTGATGTTGCAGGTGACACACTAATTATCGCCGAAGATTTGGGTATAATTCCTGAAAGCGTCACTGAACTACGCAAGCGACACAATTTGCCCGGAATGTCAGTACTGCACTTCGGATTTGACGATGAGAACGAGGATAATCCCCACCGTCCACAAAACCTGAGCAAATCGAATGTGGTCTATACTGGCACCCATGATAACGATACCACCATGGGTTGGTGGAGTGATGCGAATGAAAAACGAAAAAAGCGAGTTGAAGAAGTTGGACTGGCCGGTGAAACTCCTTGTGAAACGCTCATTCGCGTGGCCATGTCATCTCCATCACCCTTGGCCGTGGTACCACTACAGGATATTCTTGGACTAGGCACAGATGCTCGAATGAATACACCTGGTAAACCGGATGGGAATTGGCGATGGAAGTTTGATTGGCCGGAATTGGCTCAGGGAAAATGGGGCATAATGCAGCGCTCTAAACTCTGAATTTGAAAGGGACAAATTCATAGAACTGTGGAAGCGGACCGAGATGGTTCGAATGAGTATCGCCTACCTCTCCGCGGAAGTTGGATTCGAAAGTCGCCTGCATACCTACTCCGGTGGATTGGGTGTCCTTGCTGGAGATCACATCAAATCTGCTGCCGATGCTGGCCTTGATTTGGTCGGCTGTACACTTCTGTATCGAGAGGGTTATGGACGGCAGCAACTCGATGCACAGGGCAACCAATCCGAGACTTATGGTGAAATAGATCCGCAGGAATTCCTAGCCGATACAGGTGTGGAAATTTCCCTACCCCTCGACGGTACAATCCTGCATTCGAAAATCTGGTTGTATCGAATCAAGGGATTGTCGACCTATTTCCTCGATACCCGACACCCTAACAATTCCCCTGAACATGTAGGGCTTGGAAACCGGTTGTATGGTGGCGATGATTCCGTGCGAATCCGGCAAGAGTACCTGCTTGGTGTTGGAGGTATCCGTGCACTACAGGCCATGGGGCACAAAATCACTGGTCTCCACCTCAATGAAGGGCACTGCACATTTGCCATGCTGGAAATGTTGGATCAGGGTTGGAGTCGAGATGAATTGAGGCAACGTTGCTTGTTTACTACACACACACCTGTTCCTGCCGGTCACGATCGATTTGACTGGAGTGAAGTTGAAGCTGTTCTAGAGGAACTTTTGCCAGCGGATGCAAAGCAACTGGTTGCAGATGAGAATACCTGTTCGATGAGTCATCTTGGAATTGCCTTGGCAGGCCAAGTCAATGCCGTCTCAAATCTCAATGCCTATGTCGCCAGCAGTATGTTCCCTGGCACACACATCCATCCCATTACCAATGGTGTTCATCACGAAACATGGACCTCGCCTGCTCTTGCCAACCTGTTTGATGAACATCTCTCAGGATGGAGGGCTGACCCAACCACCCTTGCGCATGCAGGCCGACTCCCAGATGAACCACTGGAAATGGCCAGAAAAGACGCTCGTGGGGTGTTGCGTGATTTGGTGCGAGCCGCGACCGGGGTGGAATTGGAAGAACATCGCTTAACCATCGGTTTTGCTCGTCGATTCGCCACATACAAGCGAGCAAACCTTGTGTTCAGTGATTTAGAGCGGCTTCGCGCATTGGGCGCAGGAAAAATCCAGTTTGTCTTTGCAGGCAAAGCACATCCTCGCGATGAAGGAGGTAAACAATTGATACGCGATATTTTCGAAGGCGCATCGCAGGTTGAGCAAGATATCCCTGTCGCCTTCCTTGAGGACTATTCCATGGACACGGGACTGGCAATGACCAGTGGAGTCGACATCTGGTTGAACAATCCCATTCGACCGATGGAAGCCAGTGGAACCAGTGGTATGAAAGCGGCAATGAATGGAGTCCCCAATTGCAGTATTCTCGATGGTTGGTGGCCAGAGGCCTGCGAGCATGGGGTCAACGGCTGGGCCGTTGGAGAAGGTGAAGATGAGCGTGATGATGTTAGAGACGCGAAGGCGTTGTATGACACACTCGAGTTTGAGGTCCTTCCTGCTTGGACAAACGGATCTGAGCATTGGAACGACATGATGCGCGCATCGATTGCCACAAGTGCAAGATTCACTGGAGCGAGGATGATCAGTGATTATCTCCGGTTCTATGCGAATTTTTCTTCGTCGTCTTGATTACGACCTCGGATCAAGAGTGTGAGCAGGAAAATACTGGCTATCATTGTCACTACACCGAGTACAATTCTTACCATCTGTGATGTCGTCATTCCACCTGCACTTGTGGTTGAGGAATCATCATCAATCGGTAAACAAGCCATCTCTGTACAGGCCCATTCACCACCTCCGCAGACGCAATCATTGCAGCCATCATCAGCGGGGCGTGTTTCACCCTCAACACACTGCGGTTCAGGCCCAGGATTGGGCTCAGGTACGGGTTCCGGTTCCGGTTCAGGCTGTGGCACTGGCTCCGGTTCTGGCACAGGCTCGGGCTCGGGCTCGGGCTCTGGTTCTGGTTCTGGTTCGGGTTCGGGTTCAGGCTCTGGTTCGGGCTCTGGTTCAGGTTCAGGTTCAGGTTCAGGTACAGTGTCATTCGTTCCATTCTCTGGCCAGATTACAGTGAAGGTGTGTTGCAGAGTTGAATTCGGACAGTCATGAAAACTTCCATCCATTCCACAATTGAGAATTGTGGCCTGGAAATTCAGTGTTACATTCGTTCCATTTGGAATGGATTCGTCAAGAATGAGTTGCCACGAGTGGTTGTATGAAGTATCTGGGAAAATCATGTAATACCATTCATTGAATCCTGAAAATCCACTTACAAGTGGATGATCTGCTGTGGCATTGACACCAGGATAATTAATATCCTTATCACAAATATTGACTAAATCCAATGTGACAAATATTGTTTGATTCACTGTTAAATTATCCAGAATCAA
>Ga0163179_10000793_pt1 | contig 22502 bp, 17 predicted proteins | sample AtlANTMetagenome_FD_109643 | JGI IMG/M metagenome (GOLD analysis project Ga0163179, IMG submission 109643) | Marine eukaryotic phytoplankton communities from the Atlantic Ocean - Atlantic ANT 2 Metagenome | ecosystem: Environmental > Aquatic > Marine > Oceanic | place: North Atlantic Ocean...
GGGATCTTTGTCGCCATGCCAACCGCAATCCCGTCAGAACCATTAACCAACAGGTTGGGGTAGGCGGCGGGAAGCACCACTGGTTCCTCAGTGGCCCCATCAAAGTTCGGAATGAAATTGACCGTGTCTTTGTCGATGTCTCTCAACAAATACTCGGCGAGCTTTTGCATCCGGCTCTCTGTATATCGATAGGCCGCTGCTGGATCACCATCAACGCTACCAAAATTTCCTTGTCCGTCGACCAGCGGGACACGCATATTCCATGGCTGCGCCATTCGAACCAACGCATCATAGACCGCGCTATCGCCGTGTGGGTGGTACTTCTTGAGAACCTCTCCCACCACACCAGCACACTTGGAATATCGGCGGTTAGAGAGGTTGCCTTCTCGCAACATCGCATACAAGATTCGGCGGTGAACCGGCTTGAGGCCATCTCGCACATCTGGTAACGCTCTTCCAATAATGACCGACATCGAATAATCAAGGTATGAGTTACTCATCTCCTTTTCGATATCGATTTGCTCTAATAGTCTAGCAACAGTATCCAAAGCGTCTCCACGAGGAGGTGTTTGTGGTGACACCCTTTGTTTTGCTTTGATCTAAATGACCAAGAGGTGCCTATGACATCCGCGTCGTTTGTGTCCTAAACTCGTAACCGATTTCTGGTAATTATTCGACCCTAAATTCCATCCCATACACCGATCCGACAAAAGAAGTCTCACCTTTGTGACCTCTACAGCCTGCGCCAAAATAAATCTGGGATAATTGTTGATAAACGACCACAGTCTGGAACAGCCTCATTATGCTTATTGCCCTGCTCGTCACGACCGGAATGTTGTCGCTCGCTCAAACCCCTGGTCCATATGAGCTCGGCATAGAGGCGCTGTCTAAAAAGGACGCCGCCGCCGCGGTCAATCACTTTCAGCGGTGCCTCAACATCGACAACAACCAAACGGAGTGTCACTGGGAGTTGGGGTGGGCATATTGGTTGTTGGGAGACTGGGGGGAGGTTGTGCAGCATTGGGAACGTGTCCAAAGAGCCGATCCCAACCAAGAAGGACTTGCTGAACACCTCTCTCAAGCCAGAGACAACCTAGGTCTCGAAGAAATGCTAGCTGTCGGTCGAAGTCATGCTCCACCATCCTTTGCATCCGATGTGCCCGAAGGTACCACCTTGAGTGTGCGGGCTGTCGGAGACATGATGATTGGAACGGATTTTCCCGCTGGCCATCTGCCGCCAAACGGCGGACGAGACATTTTCGCCGACCTCTCCGATTGGCTTTCACAAGCAGACCTCACTTTCGGCAACCTGGAAGGACCGTTGTGTGATGGGGGATCAACCACAAAGTGTGGCCCAGATGCCACTCCAGGTAGCTGTTACGCCTTTCGATCGCCTGGTGAGTACGCCCAGGTGTACCAAACCGCCGGATTCGACATGGTGAGCACCGCCAACAACCACGCCGGTGATTTTGGTGAGTATTGCCGCCTACAAACCGAAACTCTGCTTGATGAAGTCAATATTGCACACAGCGGCCGGCCTGGAGACATCGCCAAGCTGGATGTCAATGGACTCAAAATCGCAATGGTCGGTTTTCACACAAGTCGATCTTGTCACTACATCAATGACCACGATACGGCCACCGCTCTTGTTCGGGCCTTGGCGAGTGAACACGACATCGTGATCGTCAGTTTTCACGGTGGTGCCGAAGGGCGGGCTGCAATCCATGTGCCTTATGGAACAGAGACCTTTTTCGGTGAAAACCGTGGAGATTTGCGCACGTTTTCCCATGCGGTCGTTGATGCGGGTGCGGATCTTGTCCTTGGACACGGACCTCATGTTCTGAGAGGAATGGAGTTATACAAGGATAGACTCATCGCATACTCTCTTGGCAATTTTGCGACATACGGGCGATTCAATCTGTCCGGCAATTCCGGCCTAGGGGTTATCTTAGAGGTCAACATGGACCCCGCCGGTGGTTTTATCAGCGGGCAACTTTTCCCGACGCGGCAGATCGGACAAGGAATACCAACCAAAGACACACAAGGCCGAGCCATCGATCTCATTCGAACCTTGTCTCATCAGGATTTTCCTGAATATGGAATTCAAGTTGCACAAGATGGTACAATAGCGCCTTAATCAGCCATTTAGACATGAAATTTCGCCTTTAGGTATTGACGAAGCTGGCTGCCGTCCCTACCTCTACGGTCCCAAGCGCCCCCAACGGGGCCGCCACATGAGGTAGACATGAAGTCCCACTCCTTTCAGGCCGACGTTGCACAAATTCTACACCTTGTCACGCACTCGATTTATTCAGATCGCGAGATCTTCCTCCGAGAGCTCATCAGCAACGGCAGTGACGCCTTGGATACCGCAAGATTTGAAGGCCTAAAACGTGAAGATCTTCGGCCCGTGAAAGACAATGCCGAACCAGGCATTCGGTTGCGTATCGATAAAGAAAACCACACCATCACCATTTGCGATGATGGCATCGGCCTCACTGAAGAACAAGCGATCGCTAACTTGGGTACCATCGCTCAAAGCGGTACTCGCGCCGTCGCAAACGCGCTGCAAGAGCAAGGAGAAGATGCAAAGGGACTCATCGGCCAGTTTGGCGTCGGATTTTATTCAGCGTTTATGGTGGCCAGTAAAGTAGAGGTTCACAGCCTATCAGCTCTTCCTGACGCAAAACCCATACTGTGGATAAGCGAAGGTGGTGACGGCTACTCCCTTGCGCCAGGCGACCGTTGCGAGCGTGGAACCGACATCGTTTTACACCTGCGCGAAGAGTGTCATGAGTTCTTAGACGATGACACGCTCAAGCGAATCGTGGTCAAGCATTCGGAATTTGTCTCTTGGCCCGTCATGGTCAATGACGAGCGAGTCAATCAGGAACAAGCCCTGTGGACAAAAAACCCCAGCGACGTCACCGATGACGAATACGAATCCTTTTACCGTCACGTCGCCACCGATTGGCGTGCGCCACTGATCACCTTGCACATTCGAGCCGACGCTCCCATTCAATTCAATGCGATCTTGTTCATTCCAGAAAATCGACCCTTCGATCTTGATCGTCTTGATTACAAAATGGGCGTAAAGCTGTATCAAAAGCGAATCAAGATTCTCGACAACGCCGAGGACTTATTGCCAAGGTGCTTGCGATTTGTTTCTGGTGTTGTTGATTCACCCGACCTCGATCTCAATGTCAGTCGTGAGATTCTTCAACAAACACCCATCATTCAAGCCATCAAAAAGCAGATCACCAAACGGCTGCTGAAGAAGTTGCGTGACTTGGCCAAGTCCGAACCAGAAAAGTACAACGACTTCTTCAAACAAATGGGCAACATCCTTAAAGAGGGCATCCACGAAGACGAGAAAAATCGAGAAATTATCGTGGAGTTGTTGCGCTACACCACCGCCACTTCCGGAGGTGACCTCCGATCTCTTTGTGAAGTCAAGGCTAGCATGTGTGACGACCAAGACAGCTTGTTTTACCTCACCGATATCGACGAAGACCGTGCAAAGAGGCGACCTGTCCTAGAGGGATTCAAGAAAAGAGACTGGGAAGTCATGATGATGACTGACCCTGTGGATGAATGGGTGGTCATGCACGTCAATGAATATGATGGGGTACCGCTCAAAAGCGCCGCCCACGGTGACCTTCCCGATGTTTCCGAAGACACACAAAGCGCAGACGAAAAACAAGCTCGTGGCGCGGCTGTTCCTCTCGTTGAGTGGATGAAAACTCTGCTTAGTGATGATGTCGAAGACGTCAAGATCTCTAGTCGTCTCACTGATTCTCCCAGCGTCCTCATCAACAAAGAAGGCTCTATGGGCGCAAATATGGAGCATATTTTAAAAGCCGCCAATCAGACGATCTTTGAAAACAAACAAATCCTCGAGATCAACGCTGAGCATCCCATGGTCAAGACTCTCGCCAAGCTCAACGAACAAGGCAAACCAGGCCTTGAACCATTCGCCCGACTTCTCTTGGACCACGCCATGATATCTGACGGAAAAATGGCGGATACCATTGGTTTCATTGGTCGTTTACAAACATTAATGGAAAAGGCCGCTCAACAACTTCTGACACCCGAAGTCAGTGCTGGGGTGTCGGGTGATGAGCCTGATGCTCTCGCCAACGCTATCTCATTGACCCACGGCAGTATCGGAGATCTTAAAACCGCCCTCGCAACAGGCAATCATGATCTCTATCTGGCCAACATGCTCGCCCAAGAACAACAGGGAAAGGCACGAAAAGGCGCAATAGACGCTATCGCCTCAAGAATGAAGTAAGGGCTTTTCCTCACCATCATCACCACTGATGTGTGATTTCAAGCGCCATAATCAAACCCATAACGTTGAGATCTCGCACATCCCACGACTCTGTCCAAGCCACAAACGGAAAAGCCTGATACCAATTTGCTTTTGTTGAAATTCTCGCACCTAGGGTGCCTTTGTGAAGCAAAAAATCCAACCCGCCGATGAGTGTTGGGCTTGCTAGCGTTGCATCATCGTCTGACGCATCTTCAGACCACACAATACCAAACCCACTGCGCACGAATACATCCCAGTTGAGTCCATTACCATATGCATGTGGTATACGAAAACCAGGTGCTGCCCAGATCCCATGACGCATAGTGACCCAGTCCCTTACATCTTTGCTGTCTGTTGGATCTGATTCTGATGAATCTGTCAGTGATCCAAACCCGCCGATATCGATGTAGATGAATCGTGTGAGACGAGAATCCAGTCCTGCTGAAAAACCATAAGATTGTGTTCCATTGACCGTCGCCACACCGGCGTGAGCTCTGTTTTGAGGATCCAATGGTGTCCGCGCATAACAAACTGAAGACACCATCGTGCCTATGAAAAACATTAGAACAAACAAACGCTTCACGCCGCACCCCCTATGTGATCTCACCCACTATAGTCAGATTCCAACAATTAAGATCTTCGTCATTTTGTAAGTTCTTTATGATGTTGACGGAAACAGGTGATCTCCGACCTTGTTCAAGCCCACAAGGTCGTTGACCTCTCCGGAGAGTCGCGGCACCTTCCACATTTTCTGTTTATCAGAAATGAGATGCTCTAACTGTTGGACAAATGTCTGTTCTATGGTGGATAACTCACACATTCGACGGTGTGCTGCTCCCAATCGAACCAACAACTCATCCGCCGTATGCGCTTTTAGATCACGCGCCAATTCGGTCGCTCGTTGACCCAAAACAACCAATGGGTCCAAAACTTGGCCGCCGGTGACATGACATTGATTGATGATCACGCCATCGTTGGGCATTTGACGCTGGCGCAACTCATCAACAAAGAATCTGGCCACATCCACTGAGGGTTGATTGGGTGCTGTGACAATCAAAAACGAGGTTGTTGGGTCGGTAAACATTTCAAGCACGGCCATGTGGCGATGTTGAAAGCCCTCGTACAGATCTTTAAAGTGAATGAAAAATTCCGAGAGATCCTTGAGAAATTCTCGCCCAAAAATGTGACCCAACAAACGAAACAAAACCGCACTGGTGCCCATAAAAAGACGCCCAAAGACCCTTTGTTCGTTGTAGGGCTTCAAGAACCACTTCATGATTCGCTTGTCGACAAAACGAGCCATTCTTCCCGGGGACTCAAGAAAATCCAACGCGTTCTTTACCGGAGGAGTGTCGAGGACAACCAAATCATACTGCTTAGACGCCACCACATCATACAACTTCTCCGTCGCCATGTACTCTTGATTACCCACAATGGTATCTGTGATGCTTTGATACACGCGGTTGTTCAAGATGGCCTCTTCCAGCCGTGGGTCTTTCGCAACGCGTTTAATCAAATCATCAAAAGTACGCCGAGAATCAAGCATCATCGCCCACAGCTCGCCGGATGCATTCAGGCCAGTCAGATCGATTTGTGTCTCGTTGTTTCCAAAACGCTCTAAACCGAGTGAATTTGCCAATCGACGAGCGGGATCAATGGTCAAGACAAGCACCCGGCGACCCTGTTGGGCTGCAGACAACCCTATGGCTGCAGCCATCGATGTCTTGCCTACTCCTCCTGATCCCACACAAATTAGGAGTTTTTTATTGGCGATAACCTGTGCCAAACTCACGACTGGTTCTCCGTGTTTCGCTTACGCGATAACGACTTGCTCATTTGTTCCACAACGAGCCTTGGACCACCACTGAAGCCTCCCAACGCCCCAAGGCGCGGAAAGGTGGTCACTGACGACTCCAATACGGACTCAAGGCGTTTAATGGCTGTCCCTGTTGCCTGCTCCAACTCCTCTTCCCACCGACCAGCCTGCAACAACTCCATTGCATCGGGGTTTTCTGTGAACTCACTTTCGAGTCGAGACAACAAAACCTGTTCATCCTCGGTCAAACTGGGATCCGATGATCGATTCAAAAAGACCTTTGGTGGACTTATTGTTGGCACCTCTTTGTGTATCTGGTGCCACAATTCAAGCGTCTCATTAACAACCATTTCTTCGGGTAAACAAACAATCCCCAGCGATGTCTTCTGCCGTGAAAAAACATCTATGATGTGTTGAGCCTTCTCCCGAATCGGACCACTGCGCATCAAACGCATCGCTGTATTGGGAACGCGTAAAATCCCAACAGCGTGACCGCTAGCAGGCATGTCTACAACGACATGGTCAAAATCTTCCATTAGGGAAATTATCTTGGATAAAATTACAATTTCCCTTGCACCTGGGGTCGCGTCCAAGAAAACAGTCGCCATGCGATTTTTCAAGATGAGGTTTGTGACCCTCTGAGAGTGCACAGTCTGCTCCAACCACTCACGCAAAGCCTGTGTCCATGTCACATTACAAATGGACAGGCCGGGTGAGACTTGGGTCGGATGGTAGGTGGAGTCGACATCAAATATTCGTTTGAATGATGGGTGAAAATTATCCACCTCCAACACCAGAGTTCGTTTGCCCTGGTCAGCCAGGTGCACACCGATGGCAGTGGAAAGACTCGTCTTGCCTGTGCCCCCCTTACCCGTCACCATAATGAGACGAGAAGAGAGAAACTCCATAAGCGTCACGTCGAACCCACACGAAAAAGGATGGTTTGCGATCAAGATCACAAATCAAAGGAGCCTGACACCTCCGCAAGGCTCGGTCAGCCCCATAACGCCACAGACTCATCCATGCCGCTTTCAGTCAGAGCACCTCAAATATCGAGATTCCTTACATTCAACGCGTTGGTCTGAATGAAGTTTCGTCTTGGATCGACAGCATCTCCCATCAATACACTAAACATTTGATCTGCAGTCACCGTGTTGTCCACTTGGACTTGCAGCATGGCCCGATTTTCAGGGTCCATGGTGGTCTCCCACAGCTGATCTGGGTTCATCTCTCCCAGACCCTTGTATCGCTGAATTTCATAGCCCTTTCGTGCGCTCTCCATAAGGATGCGTAAAAGCGCATACCAACCAAAGATGGGTTCAGGCCTACCGCCGATTTGAACAGGCAACGGGATGAGCTCGTCGAGTCGGTGCAGCAAAGACTTAAAAACCTCTGCTTCAACCGGTAGCTCTGAAATTTGCGTTTCCCGTTCTTCACCATCACGGAGAGTGCGAATACTGAGGCTGTGCTTTCCAAGCTCTTCTGAAACCACCATCTCAAGAACGTGAAGGTTGTCGGCCCGCTCTTCTAGGGTCGCCTTCAACAGATCCGCAGCCTGAGTTACTGCGGCTTTATCACTGTGATCGACACGATGACCGCCCAACCCATACCAAAGGTCCATGACCTCCGGCAGTCGCCTGCGTCCACCATCAACCAGCCGGCGAGAAAACCGTCTGATTTGTTCGACCGCTTCCTGGATTTCCTCTCCCTGAACCTGGCGATCGTTTACATCAGTAATCATCAACGAACGAACACCTCTGTCGAGTAAAAAATCCTCAAGAGCGGTGTGGTCCTTTAGGTATTGCTCCTTCTTGCCCCGCTTCACTTTGTACAACGGTGGTTGGGCAATGTAGAGATGTCCACCCTCTACAAGCTGTTTCATCTGACGAAAGAAGAACGTCAGCAACAGCGTACGAATATGGCTGCCATCAACGTCCGCATCGGTCATTAAGATAATGCGATGGTATCGGAGCTTCTCAACAGAAAACTCTGGCCCAATGCCCGTTCCTAGCGCTGAGATAATTGTTCGAATCTCCTCATTGGCCAACATCCGATCAAAGCGAGATTTCTCCACGTTTAAGATCTTGCCCCGAAGAGGCAAAATCGCTTGATACTTTCGATCTCGACCCTGCTTGGCGCTGCCTCCAGCAGAATCGCCCTCAACCAAATATAGCTCGCAAAGACTCGGGTCTTTTTCTTGGCAGTCTGCGAGCTTACCTGGAAGCTCGCCGCCTTCTAGTGCGCTCTTTCTGCGAGCAAGGTCTCTGGCCCTTCTCGCTGCATCGCGCGCACGAGATGCTTCAATCGCCTTTCCAATAATGGTTTTGGCCGTCTTCGGGTTCTCTTGAAGGTAGTGTGACAGCTGTTCTGAAAAGATGCTGTCGACGATCCCCTTAACCTCCGAATTACCTAATTTCCCCTTGGTTTGGCCTTCAAACTGTGGTTCTGGAACCTTCACTGATATTACGCACGTCACACCCTCACGAATATCGTCGCCGCTGACCGTCTCGCCTTTGTTTGCCTTAAACAAACCCATCTCTGAGGCATAGGTGTTTACCGTTCGGGTCAAACCAGCCTTGAAGCCCGACACATGTGTTCCGCCATCTCGAGTGTTGATGTTGTTAACGAAGCTGTTGGTTGTCTCCGAATACGAAGACGTCCATTGCATGGCAATGTCAACTTCTACACCATCTCGAGCACCAGAGACATACACCACTTTTTCGTGTAACGCTGTGCGCGCTTTATTGAGGTGTTCAACAAACGTTCGAATACCACCCTCATATTGGTACTTAATCTTACTGTCATCGCGTTCGTCGTTGAGATCAATGGTCAGGCCTGGGTTGAGAAACGCAAGCTCTTGAAGACGGCGGGAAAGTACGTCTCGACTGAAAACCACGGTCTCCTGAAAGATCTCATCATCCGGGTAAAACTGGATGAGTGTTCCACGTTTATCTGTCTTACCCACACATTTGAGGTCTTCGACCGGCACTCCTCGCGCGTATCGTTGACTGTGGTGTTGCCCGTCACGCCACACATGGAGGATCAACCACTCACTGAGCGCGTTGACACACGACACACCCACACCGTGGAGTCCACCGGACACTTTGTAACTGCCCTTGTCGAATTTCCCGCCGGCATGCAACACCGTCAACACCACTTCAGCTGCCGGGCGGTTGAGCTTCGGGTGGTTATCAACCGGTATGCCTCGTCCGTTATCTTCAACTGAACACGAGCCGTCATCATGAATGGTCACCACGACATGATCGCAATGTCCAGCCAACGCCTCATCAATTGAATTGTCGACCACCTCATAGACCAAGTGGTGTAGACCCGATGGACCTGTCGATCCAATGTACATAGCAGGGCGCGTTCTGACTGCTTTGAGACCCTCTAAAACAGTAATGCTCGATGCCCCGTATTCACCGGTATTTTCATCGATCGATTGAGGATCTGGCTCCATTATTTTCTCTTGAATTGGACGATAATCATCTAACACAAAGGCGACACTGCGTCCAATTTACTACAAGCATGGTGTCTCGTCTCTCGAAACACTTCCCTCCCGCACGCACCAACTGTTGATTACGTCCGCTGGCAACCCTCCCAAATGGGCGGGATCGGTCGTTGTTATCCAAACCTGATTATCCAGTTTCAGAAGAAGTTCAGTGAGTCTTTTCATGCGATCTTGATCCAACTCTCCTGTCAGATCATCAAGAAGAAACATCGGTGTTTGGCCTCTGTTTTTTGCCGCCTGTATTTCAGCGAGTTTCAGCGCTAAAACAATGCTCCTCGCTTGCCCTTGGGACGCAAAATTGCGAGCGAGACGATTGTCGATCCAAATATCCAAATCATCTCGATGCGGTCCCACAAGAACCATCTTGCGCCGACGCTCTTCTTGTCTGTGCTCATCCATTCTATCAACCAGATCTTGTTGGCTGAGGTCCTGCGAACCCAGCCCTTTGGTTGTTAGGTCGACGTTTTCTGTCTCTGACAAGGTTTTCATTATCCGTTGAAATGGTTCTTTAATCTCTGAAATCATCTGTTTTCGATGCTTTATGACCTCTACGCTCTCTTTGGCAAAACGACGATTCCACACATCCAGTTCTGCATCAGACACGCTTACTCGTTTCAACAATGCCGACTTTTGTCGCAGGGTTCTTTTGAAAGATCTCACGACATCAAGGTACGTCGGTGCTGCAGTAAATCTCGCTCGATCAATAAACTGGCGCCTAAGAATTGGTTGACCTCTCACCAAACCAATGTGGTCTGGACAAAACAAAACCACACGTATGGGGTTGAACCAATCTTGAAGGGAGGATGGCGCCGACCCTTCCAGTTTTAATGTTCTCTCACTCCCTTCAAATTGCCATTGAAGTCGATGTTTACCCAGGTCGCCTTCGACATTCGCCTCTATGGTCGCGCAGGGCTCCCCCGTTCTAATGAGCTGACGTGGACGCTTTTCGCGAAAACTTCGCAATGTCGCAAGCGTATAAATCGCTTCAAGTAGATTTGTCTTACCTTGTGCATTGTTCCCATGAAGAACAATGAATCTGGAGTCAACATCTAGGCTGGCTTGTTCAATGTTTCGCCAGTCCTTTAGCGCCAGTCGAGTAATACGCACTCAGTCCAAACGCATTGGCATGACGACAAATAAACAATCATCGCGATCAGGAAGTTGAACCACACACGGATCGAGCGCTGCTCCCAAACGCAGCTCCAAGTGCTCACTCTGAGTAGCCGAAAGGATGTCTTGAAAATACTTGACGTTGAATCCAGTGGTCATTGGGCTCCCATCCATTTCAATGTCTATCTCTTCTTTGGCTTCACCCAAATCTACATTTCTCGCTGTTACAATCAACTTTTCTGCACTGAATTCAAACTTTACAGAGTGGTTTCTGTCTGAAGCCACAATTGCCACACGTTTCAACGCGCTGACAAAAACATCTCTTGAGATCTTGATTAGACGTTCAGAATTTTCTGGAAGCACTCTTCGATAATCTGGAAATTCTCCATCAACGAGTCTGATTTGTAGCGACAAATCTTCGGTCCGCAGCGTTGCTGATCTTTCCCCAAAGATGATGTTCCAATCAGCACTATCGTCATCAACCATCTTCTTTATTTCTGCCAAGGCTTTACGTGGCATCAACATCCGTTGTCCCATACCAAATTCACCAGCAAATCCGGTCTCTGAATAAGACAAACGACTTCCGTCTGTCGTCACTAATCTTAAACGAGCGTCGCCGTTTTCTGTTTTCACTTGTTCGACGTGAGCACCATTTAGTCCATAACGATTGTCATCACTACAGACTGAAAATGACGATTCTTCAATGATTCTCCTCAACTCTGATCCTGATACAGTCAAACTGGATTTTTCTTCTAAGTCTGATCGGGGTGGAAAATGCTCAACACCCATTCCAACAACTTGAAATTGAGCACTACCACATCGAACCTGCAATCTGTTTCCACCAATAGTTTGAAGATGAACAGTCGGTTCTGGAAGCGCACGCGCAATCTGAAAAAAGCTCTGAGCATCTACACTCAGTTCACCTTCTTCACTGACCCGCGCAGTATACGTAGACTCCAAAGTCAGCATCGTATCTGTTGCTGTCATTTGTAGTGTTTCACCTTTTGCACAAAGCATGACATGAGCCAAAGCCAGGTTTGTGGTTCGTCGTTCGACAATCCCCTGCACCCGCGCCAACCCACGTATTAATTCGCTTCGATCAATATACAGATCCATTGTTTGCCTCTTGCTAATCCCAGGTGATCAATGCCCTATGATCTATCAAGAAGTACATCTTATGTATCTCTAGTCGTCGATCGATCGGGGCTGTGAACAGTATGGATAACACTTATTTATTAGATTTAAGTTATGTTTTTTAAGAATTTAAATTGTGGAGAAGAACAAGGTAACCATGATGACAACCTATGGAAAAGTCGTGATTTGATCTTATCCACAGATAATTTGCAGCGGTTTAATAACCGAATCCACAGGCAAGGGGGCACTTATCCACACGTAAAGATATAACAAAGGTTAAACCATCATTATAGTTATATGAATAAAGTGGATAAATTGGTTAGCCTATACCAAGAAGTCGTTCGATGTGTGCTATTGGATGTCCAAGATCAGCGTCTTGGTCGATGAGACCCTGTATCTTTTTGCAGGCATGTTGAACGGTTGCGTGATCACGCCCATTAAAAATTCGACCAATTTCTGGGAACGAATGCTCGGTGTGTTTTCGCATAAGGTACATAGAGATGTGTCTGGGGCGAACAAATTGTTTAAGACGTCTTTTCCCTTTGAGATCAATGACCTTGATGTTGAAAAAATCAGCGACCGTTTGAATAACGTCATCTGGTGTCAAGACGTGTTGTTCAGTAAACATATCTCCAAGATGAGCACGAGCGAAGTCAATAGTGGGCGATTCTTTAAGAAGACCACACATCATTTTAAGACGATTGAGAGCGCCCTCTAACTCTCGAATGTTGCCTCGAGCGATTCGTGTGGCGATAAACTGGCCCAAGTCATCGGGCATATCAAGGTTCATGTCCTCTGCTTTTTGCCTTAGAATTGCGAGCATGGTCTCCATGTCAGGAGGATGAGTGTCTGCGATCATTCCGCTTTCACAACGACTGCGCAACCGGGGCTCAAAACCAAGAATTTCTCGAGGTAAAACATCTGCGGTAAAGACGATCTGGCGACCGCGTTCTTTGAGCCACTCAAATGTGTGAAACAGCTCTTCTTGAGTTCTATCTTTTCCACTGATGAACTGAACATCGTCCATAAGTAAAACGGTGGGTGAATTTCTGTAACGTTCCCTAAATTCGCGCATATCCCTAAAACGGAGGGCATCAATGAGGTTGTTTGTAAACTGTTCACCGGTCACATAAACCACATGGGCGCTTGGATTGAGTTGAAGCAACTTGTTTCCAATGGCATGAACGAGATGTGTTTTACCCAACCCTGTTGGACCATAGATGAACAGTGGATTGTACTGAGGATCTCCTGGTGACTCTGCAACGGCGTGAGAAGCAGCATAGGCAAATTGATTACAACCACCAACCACGAAATTATCAAAAGTCTTATCCGCCGAAAAAGCCATCTGGTTCTGATTAGAGTGTTGGGTATTCAGCGGGATTTCGGTAGTCTTTGTGTCGAGAATCGTGGGTCTTGTTGGTTCCTTGATCGAATGGGGACTAGCATCACTAGAAGCGGGTGTCTTAGACGATGAATCTTCGTTGGCAATTTCAAAATGAACACCGATCGCGCGCCCATATTTCTTTCGCAATTCGGTTTGGATCATCACACCATAGTTGGGTTGAATGTATTCTCGGTAATATCGATTAGGGACGCTCAAATAAATGTTGTTGTCGTCTTTTTGAGAGACTTGGATCGGATCAATCCAAATCTCGTAATCTTGCTTTCCGACACGCTTTTTTAAGAGAGCCTTGATTTGGCTCCAGATCTCGTCGTCCATCGATTTATTCCATGGTGAATTCGCGACACACCGATCCCAAAAGCAGAGCATTCAAATTCGGGTAAACACCCTGGGAAGCCGCTCAGCCACATTAACAAGGGGCATCACGTCAAGACAACATCGCAAGAGATGAGATTAATATAAATGCTGATAATCAAGAGTTAAGCACGATTATAATAAGCAACAATTCTTGAGCAGAAGAATAAAAGGCAATCAGATCAGTGATACAATAGGTCCGAGTGTTGCTTTGATCGATAAGATGGAATAGGACGCCTGCCTAAACCGTCGAGGCAAACAACTGTGCTTCGACACGGGTGAATATCGTGATCCCGGATGAACTATTGATGCGGAGGGTGTCGTGAAGCGTACCTATCAGCCGAGTAATATCAAGAGAAAGCGCTCCCACGGTTTTCGTGCGCGAATGAGCACACCCTCGGGCAGAGCGGGCTTGTCTCGCCGTCGAGCAAAGGGACGCAAACGCTTAGCGACCAACGTGGGATCAAAGAGGCATTGATCTGCCCATGTGCGGATCAACGAATCCAACTCACTAGGCGTGATGATGAAGATGCGACCATTGTGGGGTCCACATAAGCGTCTGAAGAAGTCCCCAGAGTTTCGTCGTGTTCAAGGACAAGGCCGGAAGTTTAGGCAGTCAAGCCTGTTGTTTCTAAGCCTCCCTGCGCAGACGGCATCCAGCCGCATTGGATTAACAGTTAGTCGAAAAGTGGGTAATGCTGTGGTTCGCAATCGAGTAAAGAGGTTGCTGAGAGAGGCGCTGCGACATGAGGTGCTCAAGCTTCGTGGGGTATGGGATGTTGTTGTTATCGCGCATCCCTCGGCTTCATCCTGTTCGCAAAGCTCAATACGCAAACAGGTTAAAGCGTTTGTCTCTGGATTTGACGCTGCCCCAAAGGGTGACCAATGAGGTGGTTGAGTTTGACGCTGCTGTGGACGCTGAGGGGCTATCAGAAGATGATCTCAAAATTTACGCCGAATGTGTGTCGTTTCGAGCCGACATGCAGCCACTATGCGGTGGAGTCAATTCGCATACATGGAGCCCTTCGTGGCGCGTGGTTGTCTGGATCACGCGTCCTTCGGTGCAACCCGCTTCACTCGGGTGGATTTGATCCAGTACCGGGTATGAAACGAGGAGAGACAAATGAACAATGAATACGATCGACGAGCGTTATTGGCGATCGTGCTCAGCATTGGTGTTTATTACATTTGGATGAGTTTCATCTCGCCACCCGTACCTGTTGTTTCACCGCCCAACATCAACAGTGAAGTGGTTGACATCAATGATCCTGTAACGGTGCGACAAAACCCTGTGGGGGAACAAGAAAACGCCCAAACACCAAACAATTGGCGGACTCGGACGGTGGATGTTCCAGACCGACAATTTGTCTTTGAGACCCAGGCCTGGACTGGTGAGATCGATTCAAGAGAGGGAGCGCTTTACGACCTCTACCTCAATAACTACACCTCGTCTCCACAGATGACACCACTGTATTCGTGGCTGCTTAGTGGTATGGGCGATTCGTGGCATCCGTACAAAGGCGGAGAGGAGCCCTTTTCGTTGATTAGCGACCAGGCGGGCTTCCTTTTGGTTGGTGCTGGTGATGATCTTGGCATGGTCGAGGGGTATTTGATTGAAGAGGATGAAGATACGATGATCTTGACCCATGACGACCCAAACGGGCTGTCGGTGATCAAGCGGTTGGAAGAAGGCGAAAACCAATTTACTTACGATGTGGAGATCATATTTTCCAACAACTCAAACACAGCAATTGATGATCTTTGGGTGGGCGTGGTGGATCACATGTCGGGAAAAGCCGGTCGGTTCATGAGCGAATTGCGTCCATTGGCACACATTGAAGGCGATGTTGAGTCTTATGCAGACCTTGAAGATCTTGACGAAGAACGAGAATATATACAAGCACCACCACAGTGGTTTGGCGTTGGCGATCGGTACTTTATGGCGGTGTTGAAACCGCAGACAAACGATGTCAGCGGGTTGATTATAGATGGGTTGCCCAATGAACGGTATGGCTCGTTTGGGGTGTTGGGTTCCCCTCTTGAGGCTGGGGCCACTCGCACAGTGACTTTCACCGCGTATTTGGGTCCAAAGCAGCTGGACATCTTAAACCTGGTTGGTTCAGACATGGCAGAAGCGGTCGAGTTGGGATGGTTTGGGTTTTTTGCTCGCATTCTATTGAAGATCTTAAAGATATTTCAGGCTGGTGTCGTCAACTGGGGCGTTGCTATCTTGTTGTTGACGCTACTTGTGAAGCTCGCGTTTTTTCCGCTGACCCAAAAAGCGTTTACGAGCAGTCGACGAATGCAAGCTGTTCAGCCTGAACTCAAAGAGATCCGAGAGAAATACAAAGACAATCAACAGCTGCTCAGTCAAGAAACCATGCGCTTGTTTAAGGAGCACAACGTCAATCCTGTGGGTGGGTGTTTGCCCACGTTGATCCAATTTCCAGTTTGGATAGCGTTGTATAATGTCATGCTGTACAGCGTCGAGTTGTACGACTCATCGTTTTTGTATCTCCAAGATTTAACTGTGGAAGACCCGTTTGGTGTGCTTCCTGTGGTGTATGCAGTGTTGATCTTGGGTCAACAGCGGATGATGCCGATGGCCAACATGGATCCAATGCAACAGAAAGTCATGAAGATGATGCCGTTGATGTTTGCCGCTTTTATGTTTACTTTTCCAGCGGGCCTCGTTTTGTATTTTTGTTCCAACATCCTATTAACCATCGGCCAACAATGGCTGATTAACCGCCGCTTTGATACCACACCCAGTGAAACACCAGATTCTGGAACTGAAGAAACAAAAGCGGACACGGCGTAAGAAAACCAGATCGCGAACGGAGACTGTAATGACGACATCAGGTAAACGAATATCGACAGAGGGAAGCAACCTTGCACAAGCAATTGCGTTGGCCGCAAAGACCCTGGATGTGCCAACTCACTGCGTGATGTTTGATATCGACAAGGATCACTTTCTTTCATCATCCGGGTCTAGAACGGGTGTCGACACAGTAAAAATTAACGCCTGGGCGCGCGACGCAAATGAAACAAAAGGCGGTGAGGCTGCGGTCGAGTGGATGCAAGGCCTGATTGAGAACATGGGATTTACGGCGAAATTATCCATGGAAGTCACCGGTGACAAAGCGGCCCTTATTCGGGTCGATAGTCCTGAAGGCAGCCGTTTGGTTGGCAGAAGAGGATCGACTCTTTTTGCCATTCAAGATCTGCTGGTTGAGACTATGCAGAAGGAGTTTTCTGAATGGTGCTTCAAGATAGATATTGTGCGCAAAGAACAAGAGGATCGTCAGGGACGCGATCGCCCTCGTCGTGAGGATCGACGTGACAACAGAGATCGTCGACGTGGTGGTAGTCGTCGACGAAGCGAAGACGATGTTGCTGATTTAGAAAGACTGGCAGCCAAGCTAGCCAATCAAGTCTTGGATACGGGTGAGCCAATCGAGATTAGGCAGAGCCTCAATTCTTTTGAGCGCAGAGTGGTTCATGTCACAATTGCGGATATCGAAGGGGTGACCACAGAGAGTTTTGTCGATGGCGAAGAAAAGAGAATTCGCATTCGATCGGGGTCAAAAACCGAAGGGTAGGCGAGCAGTTGTCCACAATTGTTGCACCGATTACGCCTTGGGGTCGCAGCGGGGTCGCCGTTTTACGGCTGAGTGGCCCTGACGCCAAATCCATTGCGAAGGCAATATGCCCCAAAGGTTCGAGTTGGAAGCCGCGTCGAATGGTCTTGTGCCAAGCGCGTGGTGACATGGGTGAAATAGATGAGGTCCTTGTCGTTTGGATGCCGGGCCCAAACAGCTACACCGGAGAAGACGTGGTGGAGTTGTCTTGTCACGGCAACCCCATTGTGGTTGAGATGTTGCTTGATGAGTTGGTAGAGGCTGGTGCACGATTGGCTCGTCCGGGCGAGTTTACCCGACGTGCGTTGGAGAACAAACGGACAACAATGTTGGCTGCGGAGTCTTTGGAAACGCTGATTTCAGCTACCTCTAGAGAGGGCGTTTTCTTGGCGAGGTCTGCGATGAGCGGCCAGCTAGACGATGTGGCGATGGAGCTTCGTGAGCGGCTGTTGAGTTGTTGTGCAGAACTTGAAGTGCGTTTGGATCATCCGGGCGAGGAGTTGGGGAGTGAATCAGATGCCATCTTGAGCCAGACGCTTAAAGCGATAGCAGCCAAGGCGTTGAGTATTTCAGATACCTGGAGAGCGGGTAGGGTTCGACTTGAAGGCGCGGTTGTCGCCTTGATTGGGCCCGTCAACGCGGGAAAATCAAGCCTCTTCAATAGACTTGTCGGTCAGCAACGCGCATTGGTTAGCCCAAAGCCTGGAACAACTCGAGATGTCGTGGAAAGAAGCGTTCTTCATGAAGGCATCGAGGTTCGTTATTTGGACACAGCGGGGGAGAGAGACAATCCGGTTGACCCAATAGAGTCTGCAGGAATTGCTCTGGGTCGTGAGATGAGTCAAGACACAGATCTGGACTTGATCGTTGTTTCGTTGTGTGAGCCACTGTCAAAGTTGTCTCAGTCATTGATTAGCGACAGAGTAGACAAGTCAAGAATAGTGGTGGGAACACACCTTGATAGAGAAAATCGAATCAACGCGGTTGAGATGCTTTGTGACGCGGTTGTCTCAAACGTGACTGGTGCGGGCATAGATAACCTTAAGGGTTTGATACAAGACAAGATTGGTGCTGGAGTCAGTACTGGTCAAAGCGTGTTGGTGGTGAATCAACGTCAACATGGACTCTTTCGTGAGATTGGTCGTCATGCATCCGAGGCAGCAGCAGCCTTGGATGGTATTTTGGGCCCAGCGGTCGGAGCAGAAGAGGTGACCGCTGCCCTTGAACGGCTTGCTGAGTTGAGTGGAGAAGATGTTCGAGAAACAGTATTGGATCGTATGTTTCTACGATTTTGTATAGGGAAGTGAACACCGAACACGTTGTTTCCGGCATATTAGAGACACTCATTTGGCTGAAACAGCATTCGGATTTTTCTGGGAGTTGAAGTGAAGACACTGTTTGTCATGGATCCCATTGATACAATCAACGTCACCGGTGACTCTACTTACATGCTCATGCTTGAAGCGTGTAAGAGGGGGTGGCCTGTTTTTTGGTGTGGGCCAGGTGATTTGTATGCTGATGGTGGGCTCGGGTGGGCTCGGGTATGTCCAGTCAAAGTGAGCACCAGCGAACCGTATTTCGAGGCGAAAGCGACAATCACCCGACCTTTGGGTGAATTTGATGTGGTGTGGATGCGCAAAGACCCACCGTTTGACATGGACTATATATTCAGCACATATCTGTTGGATCTGGTTCCCCCAACAACACTTGTCCTCAACAACCCTGCATCCATACGAAGCGCTAATGAGAAGATGTATGCGATGCAGTGGCGCGAATATTGTCCCAAGACGGCGGTGCTTCGAGATATTGACCAAGCGATGGCGTGGATAGCCGAAAACTCAAAGGAACGAGTGGTTCTCAAGCCATGGGATGGCAATGGGGGCAGAGGGGTTCTTGTCACCCACAGTAAGGACGCCAACCTGCGGTCCATGCTCGAAATACTGACCGAAGAGCAAAGTCAGTTCATTTTGGTTCAGGAATATATTGAAGAGATTAAAGATGGAGACAAACGGGTCATATTAATTGATGGTGAACCCATGGGCTGGATGACTCGTGTTCCTCAGCCTGGTGATCATCGTGGCAATATGCATGTTGGCGCTCGAGTGGAGGCTTGTGATTTAACGCCCCGAGATCGTGAGATATGTGCAGCAATTGGTCCCCGACTTCGCAAAGAAGGCCTGCTATTTGTTGGGATTGACATCATTGGATCGTACTTGACAGAAATAAATGTCACGAGCCCGACGGGAATACAAGAGATCAACCCGATGTTGAACGTACAACTGGAGAAATCGATCACCGACGCGGTGATGCGTGCGCACAAAGGAGAATGTACATGATGGCGATCCGCCTGACAGGTCTATGTTGTGCGCTGAGTGTCCTCTGTGTTGCTTATGCTCAAGATGCATCGACTGTGTCTGGTGAAGACGCTGTGTCTACGCAACCGACGTCACCCACTGAGGGGCTAGGCGAGTCGGAGACCACAGAGCAATCGTCACAAGGTCCTGACGCGGAAGACACCATCACATCCCAGCCACCACCCATTGAAGAGAGTTTACCGGAGGAATCGCCAATAGTTCAAACGGGCGATGAATTTGAAGAAGAGATGGATGGTCGGTATCCGAGAAGGATCACCACAGGCGCTGCGATTCTAAACATGGAAGTGGAGTTTGTGTGGCATTGCTGGTTGGGTATGGAAGGGCTGTACAAAAGAGACTATGCGGCATCAAAAAGAGCGTTTAATCACGTTGATCAGCGCTGGAGGGGGTCAGGTGTTGGTCCAGTGGGTCAGATGTTGGCTTGGCAGGCCCTGATGCTGGAAAACTTTGATTTGCGGTATAGCGATCAATATGAGCTGACCTTTAAACGAGCAAGGCAGGGGCTAGAACAAGCCCTTGTTATGCCAGGTAACGAAGTTTGGGAGACATTTCTGTTGGGCGCGGTGTTGGGTGTGGATGCTATCCATTCGTTACGAAAGGGAGAGTTGATAACCGCGATTAATCGTGGACTAGAGGCGATGAAATACGTCAACAGGGCATCTGAACTTGCGCCTGATTTTGTGGATGCACAATTAGGAGACGGTCTGTGGTTTTACTGGAGATCTGTGATCGCTTTGAATACGCCTGGGATTCCAGCATTTTCGGATCAGCGAGCCAAAGGAATAACGCTGATGCAATATGCGCAGACACATGCAGTATTTCTGCAACCAGCAGCCTACCATGCGTTGACATATACTTGGATTGAAGAAGGCAGAATGAATAGAGCGCTTGCCGCGTCGTCGTTATTGGCCCGCCAATACCCAAACCAGATCATCAACCTGATGGTGCTTGGCCGTGTTCAGATGTACAAAAGGATGCTCGATGAGGCCGAGGCGACGTACCTCAGTGTGCTGGATATCGATCCTGGAAACATGCGTGTGCATTACTATCTACAGCGTTTGTACATAAGGAAAAGAGCGCTGAGTAAATCTATCGAACACGCGGATACCTACCTAAGTTTCGATGACATCAGCGCCACCCATAGAGGCTACAGCCTGTATTATAAAGGCACGGTATTTCACCAGCTTCAAGACCTCCCCGCGGCTGAGAAGGTGTATGCTGAGGCGTGGGAAGTCAGTCGGTTAGAGCGCGCAAAAGACAAGCTCGAGGAGATTGAAGCGCAGCGAAACGACAGTCAGTAGCTGTTGTGTTGTTTTCGCCTGCGGCTACTCGGAAATCGCAGGGATGATGAGCTGGTCTCCAATCTGAAGACTAATGGTCTCGAGATTATTGGCCTCAAGGATCGCTGGGTATGCGCTCATTTTCCCATAATAGCGCAAGGCGATGCCCCCCATGGTGTCACCAGAACTGACTGTATGAACGGCTGGTAGATCAACTGTGGCGAGAACAGGTTCGTCGACCACAGCAGGAGCAACGATGACTTCTTCGTTGGGGATTGGAGCCTCTTCAACGGGCTGTTCGTTGGGCACGATCGCCTCTGTGAGACCCACTTCGCTTGGGACTACCGCGGCAGGCGCATCTACTGGAGGCTCCGCAATAGCTTGAGTGGCAACAGTTTCTACAGTCACATCAGGTGTTTGAGTCGGTGTATCGTTGAAGATCAAGGTGACAAGGAGCAAGGCAGAAGCACTGCCGGCCACGAGCATTGTTGCGATAGACCAAACGCGAACCCGTTTTTGTAGATCTTCTACCTGAGCATCTAAGACAGCGTTGTCGCTTCTCAGTCGTTTTGCTTCCTTTCTCAAGTTTTGAATTTCGCTGCGCTCTCTGTTCATTAATTCCATCCTGCGGTTTTCATCGTCTTTGATTTGTTTTTGCAGCGAGGATTCGATGCTCTCTCGTAGCCGTGGTGGCGGGATGACACCATTGTTCGACGCGGCGTCAACGTAGGCGAGCGCCTCTTGCCACTTACCTCGGGCGGCCAGTACCTTTCCAAGCAACATGGAGGCTTCTGAGTCATCAGGATCAAGACACAACAGCATTCTTAGGCGTTCTGTGGCTGCTGCGAACTTTCCAGACTTCGCATTCAGGAGGGCCTCATCATACAGAGATGATGGCGCATCCAAGCCCGATTCTCTCAGGGTTTCCGCGATGCGCTTTGTCGCATCACCACCACCATTTGCGCGAAGAGTTTCCGTGAAAGCCAATCCGTTGGACATTGATGGATCCGAGTGTTTGATGGCGAGGGTTGCTTATAAGGCGCTCTCTATCGAATCACAATAAAGTATTGACATGCCAACAAAATCCAAAAGCCCAAATACGGTTTGTTTTATAAATAAGGTACAAGGTATATTTTAGATCATTATAAATGAAGTCCAACCATGATGTGTGATATTGGCTGTTCGAACAAGAGCGGGGCGCATGATCGTGTTGACGGCTATTGAGTGGACGGTGGGCTAGAGAGGACTTCGCACGCGAGGACTGCGGATCCGACTTGACGATTCAATTCTTGTATGGAGTCGTGAATGCGAGCCAATCCGTGAAGGCGCCCAGCTGTGTTGATATCGACCGCGGCTTGTTCCACGACCGCTGCTGCACTGGAGACACTTGATGCTGCGCCATGCACCCGAGCGGTTTGTATTGCCCAACGGGTTTGCACATCAAATTCCTGGGCAGCATAGACAGAGGTCGACACAAGGACCATCACCACAATAGGAAATTTGGAAAAACGCAACATTGCTGGGTCGCTCCTTTGGGCCATCATCACAACATTGGAGTCACGTA
>Ga0163179_10000795_pt1 | contig 22486 bp, 37 predicted proteins | sample AtlANTMetagenome_FD_109643 | JGI IMG/M metagenome (GOLD analysis project Ga0163179, IMG submission 109643) | Marine eukaryotic phytoplankton communities from the Atlantic Ocean - Atlantic ANT 2 Metagenome | ecosystem: Environmental > Aquatic > Marine > Oceanic | place: North Atlantic Ocean...
GGTCTAGCTAGATATTGAGAGTTAGCAACTGTACTACCAGTAGCGGCCTTTCGAAGCTCTGGAATAAGAACCTGACGGAGTATCTTCTCCTCTGCCTGTCTAACAAACGTAGGGATGTTACCCACAAAAGAAGTCTCTGTATTCTCTGTGTAGTCCTGTATAGCCTGTGTTAACTCTGTATAGTTCATGTGATTTACCTTATCCTATACTTCCCACCACGAGCTTTGCCCATACCACGAGACACTTTACCACCATGTTTTAGTCTAGTTGGTTTACGGCCTGATAGTTTGAGCAAGTTGCTTTTGCCTTTATTTAACAAAAATTGATCAAAACTCATAGAGTCTGACATTTTACCATCAAAGAACTCCTCACGTAGATCTTGTAGTTCTGAGTCTAGTTCTTTCATCTTACCCATAATGACTACCCATTCCTGCTAAAGTTGCCACCTCTGGTAGCTTTGCCCATACCCTTACATGTACTACCACCCGTTCCCATTTTTTTAACTTTCCCGCCGTAGGCCATGTAACCCATGTTATTACGAACTTCTGTTGGTAATTTACCTAGTCCTGCGTTTCCTGCAGGGACAGCTTTGAGGCTACCACCTGACATTGCTCTAGCAGTAGCAGCGACTGGTGCTTGTTTATTTTTCTTCATCTTCTTTGCAAGCATACCTGCGGGGCTAAGACCTGCTTTCGCCAATTTGCCAAATGCGCCTTTACCTGTAGCTATTCCGTACAGAGGACTAAGGCTACCAAGGATCTTACTCCCTTTACCTTTTTTAACAACTTTACCACCGTGAGCTTTTTTCTTAGGTGGTCTACCTACTTTTGAACCGTATGTACCCATTCCTTGAGGCATATCTAATCTCCTTTTAACAATGTTATCATGTTTAAATTTCCAAATCTACCGTTAAGGTGTGTTGACCTGACCTCCCATACCACTGTGGTTAGTACAATAGTAGTATAATGTTGGTGCGCCTGAAGCTACTACGATCTGAGTATACGCACCCGCATTTCCGGGGGTTCCTACAGTTGTAACGCCTGTTGTGTACTCTACACCACTGCCATGAGTTCCATTTGACGTTGTTGAAAATTTTAATAGGTGACCACTATTGCTTGAGTCTGACTGATCAAACAAATAAGTGCTTCCTTCACTAAGATTTATTGTAGGCGCTTCTACAGAATCAAGATAGTATTTATTACCACTACCGTAACTTGCGGCGGCAACTGTAACTATAGCTGTTGCCGTTACATTAACTGATGGGGTTGCAATTCCAACTCTTCCGAAGGCAGTAGAGCCAGTAGCAGGGACAGTTTCTACTATATCACCTGTTATTGTAACCGTTCCAACTGCACCTGCAGCGGTACTTGGAGCCGTAGCGCTTGCGGTAAATGTAAGAGCTGCTGCTGCGCCAACAGCAGTTGTGCCAGATACGCCCGTAGCATTTACTACGCCTTCGTCAAAGCTTACGACAACCCTACCTACAGATCCAGTCATAAATTGAGCAGGGTTCCAAACAGGACCAAATCCAAATAGCTGTCTACTCGCTTCTAAGGCGGTGTCTGGTCTGGCGTTTGCCAAACTCTGTGGGTCAAATATTCTTATCCTACCAAGAAAATTTTGTGGGTGATCATCATCAGCCACGTCTCTACCCACACGTAGACCTGTCTTCACACCATTCTTATACTCGTCAACAAGCTCGTTCAGTGGATACCTGAAGCCAGTTCTGTCACAGAAACCAAAAGAATATTTGTTACTAGCAGTCCTCATCCACCACCCAATATAAATGTATTATGCGGTACAAACCTTATAGATGCTGTTTCCGAATCTTCACCCGCTGCAAGTTCGAACTGATACTCATACTCTTGCTTTAAGGGAACAACTCTGGCTATTGCTTCTGGTTTCTTCATAGCTATTTGATATGCAAGACCCGCAACAAGGCATGGTATAAACCGTGGAGGTACAGCCGCTGTTGTCCCAACACCTGAAGACAGCCCATCTATACCTTTTAATCTATAATACGCTAACGTATACGGAGCGTCAGGCACAGGCCACAACGTCACCTTTGTTTCTGTAGCTAGTCTTTGTACATATATCTGAGTGGGCTTACCTGTGGTATTCTTATTGGATTGAGCCGCATAGTTAGACACAGATATGCGTTCTAGGGCTGTATCTACCTGACTAGCACCAGTACCAGTCCGTATATGATGTTCTATTACATCTATAGTATCTACAGGCATGGTGTACGTTACTGTACCCGCAGCTACAGCTAGAGTCCCTTCGTCTATAGTGAATAGATTAAGTCCTCTATTCTGCCACTCAAGCAACATAATATTAAGGCTACGCCTCGCGGTTCGAAGATCGTAACCTGTGTTTAGTTCTATCCCTGCACGTTCGTAGGCTTCCTCGAATATGTCAGGTAAATCTGGTGTAACTACTGCCATCTATTATTTCCTTTTTCTACCACTAGCAGTGGTTGACCACTTAACTCTTTTGGGTCCAGTCTTCTTTTTGGCCTCTGATTTAGTTATTTTAGAGGCTACAGCTTTAGGCCGACATGCAGGGTAGGAACGCCGTTTGTCTTTCTTTCCACTTCGACCACATTTCTTACCTGTCTTTACATCTCGCCAATCTTCGGCAAACCATTTACCAAGACCACTTTTTTTACTAGGTTTTTTTGCCACGTTTAGCTACCTTATTGTTGCCGCCTTTCCAACCTCCACCTTTAGACTTGTACCATTTAGAAGCCCAAGCATTTGCATATGCGCTAGGATATACCTTGAATTTTTTTCTAGCCGCTGATTTTGCTCTAGACCATAAAGCAGAGTTCGTTGGGGTTGCTTTAGCCATTATAAAAACCTTCCTGCTACAGCCGCAGCAATGATTAAGACGGCAATGCCCCACAACCGCATATCAAGACGTTCAAGCTGTTTTTCAATACGCTCAAAACGTCTGTCTGACTCTTTTTCATGCTTTTCCATGATCGTTAATACGTCTTGCGCTTTCATTAACATTTCCATCTTTTTCTAGCCTGTCTTAGGCGACTGTTTGGATCTTTTGCTGCTTTTGGAAACTGCTTCATCTGACCTGCAGATCTGGCGCAATAAGACTTACGGCGTTTTGCAGCCTTACTACCTTTTTTAACTTTACCAGTCACAGCGGTTTTAAGCTTAGAACCGGGGTTATCCCTACGGTACTTAGCTACACCTTTAGAAGTCATACCCGCACCTTTTTTGGTGGGGCGTTTATGCCCCCCCTTGATGGAGTGACCCTTCATAGTTCCTTTGCGAGCAGCCATAACATTAATTAAAAAATACTGTTATAGCCGTTAGTGCCGTAGCGGTAGCTACATGAATATCACTAACTCTAATCCCATCATCTGGGATATTGACAGCATGAACGTCAGAGGCTTTTAGATCTAAATCTAGAACTGTAGCCCCACCGTTGCCGTCTGAGATAGTTAATCGAGGTGTACCCGATCCTGATAAAACATGTATCTGCCGTATGCGAGCAGGGCCAACTGCGAGTGAGCCTGTTCCTGTGACACGCTTTGCCTTTACATCACTAGACATAGCTTACCCTTCTTTTTTAGGGCGACCACGCTTTTTAACAGGTGCTTCTTCCCATGCCTCATTTACATCAGGTGTGGAAGGATCATCTGCTTTAAGCGTTCCATCGCTGTTTCTTGCGCGAACTTTGTTAGTCCATACTTTTAGTGGGTTTCCATCTGGATCTAACCCACGAGCCGCTAGTTCTTCAGCACTTGGTGGTGCAAATCTCATGATTCACCCCCCTTATGATGACGCGATTGTGCCGCCTGTGTCAGAACGCTTCCAGTTTGTTCCGTCAGAGAAAGCCAAAATAGCGGAACCTGCCGCACCGTTTGAAACAAATACGAGCGTACCTGCACCTGCTGTGGCAGCGGATGGTGCTGATGCTACGGTGTATGTTGGAACCTTAATGTCGCCCACAAAGCCAGAAGTGGCTGTAACTGGGCCTGAAAATGTAGTTGATGCCATAATATATACCCTTTGCACAAGGTTTTGCCTAGCAGTCTGTGCAACGTCAGGTCGGGGAGTGTCCTGTCTGCAAGGCTAATGTTGCCCCTGCAAATACCATAACACACATTTTACAAAAAGAAAGAGGGAACTTCAGACGCCTGAACTGGAAATACAGGAGGAGAATCCGCTAATGAGGCCGCATCTTTCCAAGTTAGATCAGCTTTTTCCTTTGCTTCTCCGTGCTTAACATCTCGTAAATGATTGCTATCCGCAACAACCCCATCATAATCCAAAGCTACAGAATGAGGTTTAACTCCATTAAGCCAGTGTTGAATGGACATGAATACCCCACCGCTAGGCCCAAACACCCCACCATGACTATCATTTGTTCTAACTTTAATTAGTGCGCCCTTTTTATCGTTAGAATTGGGAAACTTAATTAGATCATTTTCTGTAACCCAATATCCACTATGAGAAAACGCTATATCTCCACCTAAATACATCTCGTAGCTTTCTACATTAGGATGTGTATGTTCAGGAATAATAAAATTAGGAGGGACAACAAACATCTCAACTTGAAACTGATTAGATCGATACCAAACAACCGCTGTTGTTTCACTAACTTTATATGTGCAAACAATACTATCGGGTACATACCCAAATACTCTTGATTTCTCTCGAAAAGCAAACGCAAAATTCTCTAGCTCATTTGACATTATTTTATCCCTTTAAAAGAAAGGGGCAACTTGCGCTGCCCCAGTTCGGGAGAGGTAATTCTCCTATATCAAAAGTTATGCGCCCGGTGAACCGAACATTCCTAGTGGATCAGATACACCAAAAGAATAACGCTCACGAGCTTTGTAGCGAACGTTACCTGTATCAAAATCACCGTCCATAGCCGTAGCCATTGGAGTACGCACGAAGTGCTTCATTCCGTTTGGAATGTCTGTGGTGATAAAGAACGCGTCTGTATCCGTTAGGTAATGATTCACACGGTAGCCTTCAGGGATTGATCCATTTGAACGCAATGCGTTTGTATCATTATCCGCTGTACCAGTGCGAAGCTCTGTCTGTAGCAGTCTTGTTGCCACGAACATCAACGCAGGTGGAACGATTAGCTTACGAGGGCGAGCCGCGATTAATAGGCCACGTTCGTCTGTGAACGCTGCGATATCAATAACTGACTGCTCTAGTGAGGTTTCGTTCAAGTCTGCATTAACTGCGAGCTTGTTAGCGTTTGTACTACCACCAACAGATGGGTGTGCAGTGCTAAACAATGTAACGCCATCACCTGAGTTGAAGCTTGAAAAACCAGTGTTTAACAAAGCTGCAGCCTTAGTCTGCTTGGTGTAAGCCATAGCGCGAGCTAGTGCTTTTGTATATCGAGCAGACAATGAATCGTACAAGTTGTCTTCCATCGCTTCTTCAGTGATAGAGAAACCCATTGCAACGGTCTCATGGTTGTATCGAGCAGTATAATGCTCTTGTGCGTTATCATACGAAATTGCTGCACCTTCTGCTTTCACAGGAGCCGCACCAAAACCACTTAACTTGACTTCTTCTTCAAAGCTTCTGTCTGAAGTTTCTGTCTCGTAAATTTCAGTGTGTTCGTTTTCGTATTTGTCGTATTCCAAACCGTACAATGCGTTTAGGCCGGGAAGTAGCTCTTTAAGGAGCTGTGCGCGTGAAATAGCCATTAGTCAGTCTCCTATGCTTGACCTTTGTCCACAGTCATCGAATGATAACTAGGGGCAAATTTTACTAAAATATCCGGGAACCCATCAGTTGGCGGTGATACGAAGCCTACAACTTTGAAAGCTTTTGTAGCTGAAGTTGCGTCTGCATCTAGTGCCGTATTAGAGTTTCCAGTCGCGGTGCTACCTGTAGAAGAGGATTGCACTGCTGCGAATGTAGTACACATGCCTAGGTCAGACTGGGTCATAGTCGCGTCTGCTTGTGCTTGAAATAATACATTTGGGTCATCCACAACGTAAGCTTTTCCATTTAGCTTACCTGATGGATAATAATTTGAGTGTACAGTTTGACCTTGATCATTTGTATACTCACAACCAACGAAAACACCAATAGCACCAATGCCATTACCGCCTAGATTGTTGGCTCCTGCGTCACCACCTGAAGTGGTGCAAAGCGCAATATACCCATCCGTCCCAATTATGACAACTTGACCGTTAAAGATATTGGTCGCCTCGCCAGCGGGATCGATCAGGTATTCAGTAGTTGCCCCTGCATAGGGCATGCCATCAGCACGTTTTACCGGCTTCAGGCCTTGGGGAGCTGCTGTAGTAGCCATTTGCTCTTCCTCCTAACCAAATTAATACCAAGGAAGCTCCCTAAGAAGGTCACTTCCCAAATGAAGTTCGCGTGGAACGTTCGGGATTCAACACTGGCATACGAGGATCGTTTTCTCTCATAAAATTACGATCTACCGCATCCTGTGCGTGTTGAGCCTGTTCAAGTTGAACTTGAATACGTTCTTCAGCAATTTCAGCAGGTATGCTGCATAATAACAGACCACCTACCTCAATGTTGTCTTTGAATCGGGAATCGATGTCAGACACAATGTTTAAATCACGATAATCTGATGCTTTGACTGGCGTATAGCCCTCACGGAATCGAGTAGAGACATTAGTATTGTCACTGTTCCCCAAAGTTGCTGTGCGAATCCAACGGAAGTGTAATCCATCCTTTGGTTCGGGGGTCGGTAACGCAGATGGTCTTGACCATCCTTTTCTACGCTCTGTCTTTTCTCTAGTTTCGGTAGTGCGTGGAGTTCTATCAGTCATATCAACTATCCTTCATTAATTGCGCCGCATACTGTTCTGCAGTTAGACCGAGCCGTTTGGCGAGTGCGGCTGCGGTTGGAGTTAACTTCACCTTTCGTGGTTTTTTAGACGTACGAGACGGCGGGGCAACCACGTTACCCGCTTGAGGCTGGGGTGGCGCAGACTCCTCTGCAACAACCTCAAACTTAGTTGGAAACGCTTCCTTCATGGCAGCGTCTATCTCATTGTAGTACTGTTCGCTGTTTGGTTCAACACCTTTTGTGACAAGTTCTTCATGTACACCGTACGCGAAGCCTGTCATTCTCTTATCTTCCATAAACCAAGTGTTCTTATCCGCCCAGTCTAAAGCACGTTGCGGAGGCTTTGCAGGTTCTGGCTGCGCTTCCTGTTTCGGTGCTTCCGTTGGAACAGGCTCGCTTCGTTTTGGAGGTACATAGTTACTTACACGATATTGTTCGTTTTGTAATCTTGTAAGTTCTGACTGCGCCTCTAACAACTTATCAGGATCACCTGCTTCATACGCTGTTTTATAATTAACGTTAGCCTGTGCAATCTGAGCTTCAACCCTACCTTTAGCCTGATCGATCAATACAGTTTCATTATCTTCTAGAGACTTACGAAGTTTTTCATTTTCGTCTTTAACCTGTTGAGCATACTTAACAGCTTCTTCTCGGAGCTGTAGTGCTTCTTCCCTAGCCTTCTCTTCGTCACGATATTTTTTCGTTAACTGATCAATGCGTTTCTGAACGCCCGCACTATACTTATCTATCTCAGTGTCAGAGTTCTCTGCTTCAGCCTCCGGTTCAGGCGCTTCCACTTTCTCTTTCTCTTCAACTTTTGTTTCGACTTCCTGCTTTTCTTCTACAGGAGTCTCTTCAATCTCAACCTCGATTTCTGTAGTCTCTTCTACTTCATTCTCTAGGTTTTCTGCAGTGTTCGTACTCATGCTCTTGTATACCCCCTTGGATCGTCAACAACACCTTCTACGGTGTCATCATTTATAAGACGGAACTCTTTACCCTGAACTTTAAACCTAGTGCCTGAATAAGAACGAAAGATTACAAAATCTCCTTCCTTACACCAAGGTCCGTTAGGAAAGCGATCTTTGTCAGAATACGCATCTGATCCTGATTTTATAACAAAACCAATAATAGACGCCGTAGACTCATCTTTGCGAAGGCCATCAGGCATAAATACTCCACCCTCTGTCTTCTCATCAATCTCTGGAAGTGCTATCAGAAGCCTATATCCCGTAGGTTCTGGTAGTTTTGCGTGAAGGTCATCCTTTACCTTCGTGTTATCGACTTTGACTGTCGCAATCATTTTACACCCGTTGCAGTGATTTGAAGGTTCACCGTTACCTTGCGCGGCCTATCCGCGAATATTACGAAGCACCTTATGCTTCAATAAATCTTTTCTCAAGCTCTTTTACATTATTTAATGCGATATCTATACCTTCAAGTTTCCCTATGAGCCTGTTGTAATCTTCCATACTTTTCACACCGCCACCTGATACAAACTCTGTTATCTCAGCTTTGTGTTCATTTAGACGCCTTTCCAAAGCATCAAATACACTAACTTCCACCCTTATCTAGCTCCTTCGCTATATCTAATCCTATCTTTGTTCCCTCGCGCTTATCTTTACGCTGCTCTTTGTCTAGCTCTGTAGCTATCTTAGTTCCAATCTTAGCGCCTTCTACTTTCTGTGAAGTTTGTAATTTAGCTGCTTCTAGTTCTAGCTTGGCTAAATCCATCTGCCTGTTGTGCTGAGACTCTTGCTCTTTTATAGCTAACTCACGCTGCTGCATCTGTACCACTGGATCTTGCTGCTGCTGCATCATTTTCTCTTGCTGTGCTTCCGCTTTGTCCTTTTGCAGTACCTTCTCAGCAGCATCTTTAGCCAACCTAGATAGCTCTAACTCTACGTCTTCTGGCAACGGTTGATCTTCGTCTGGCATATCTACGCCAAGTTTCTTTTCTATCTCACGTCTATATTGGAATGCTACGTGTTCTGTTATGTGTGCAGCCATAGCTTGTTGTATAGCTGATGCAAACGGAGACTGCCCTATAATCTGCATAATCTTAGGATCTTGAGCCGCTGCCATATGCACAGCGATATGTGCTTCGTGGTCTTGATACTTAAATGCTTGGATAGGCTCTTGTTTGAGTATAGCCATGTTTTCTGTAACAGGGTCTGTAGGTTTAATATCTTCAGGTAGTTTGACAATCTCCTCTGCGTTCTGCACCCCTAATACTTCTAACATTTGACGATGCAGCTTGCCCATATCATAAATCTGGGGGGATTGCTGGGCAAGCTGGATCGCCGCCTGATACTGCATCACACGTTGGGACATGGTTGCAGCGTTGGGGTCACTTACAGGTATAACGTCTACCCTTTTGTCAAAATCACTTTTGCGATCAAAGTCACCTTCTATATCGTAGGAATACTCTGAGGGCATATAATCATGTATAATCTTAGCTAGTATTCTAAGCTCGTTCTTGAGAGACGCGTGTAACCTCGCCTGTACACCAGAAAGAACTTTCATGGATCTTTCCATTAGAGCGAGTGTTGTGCCTACAGGGGCGTTAGGATTCATGTCTCCGACCTGCATGTCGGCTACAGAACCTATTCTACGTCCTTCGTCTACAATATTTCCGAGTAGAGAGTAGAGTACGCTCGATGGCTCTTTATAAGGGATAAACGTAATCGAATCGCGTATAGCGCCACCCGGTACGTCCACATCCCTAAATTCACCCGGCATAAGTGGTGTATCATCACCCTTAATACGGAGGCCGCGAGCTTTAAGACCCGCAGGTAGATTAGATAACGTACCCGCGTCAATAAGCTGACGGAGTATCGAAGTTGCAGACTTAGCCAATCCACCCATGAGGTGAATAAGCCCTGTACCGTAGAAGCCGAGACCCGGTAGGTATCGGTAATGAACGAAATGCATACGTTTTCTTTTCTTCTCATCTTCTTCGTACCAATTCCTTCTTATCGCTAATATTGTGGAGGAGGACTTGTCTACAGTAACCACGTAGGGACGTGCAATACCATCAGGGTCTTCAAACTCTTCTGGCATATTCATGTCAACATGCATCTCCAGAATGGTGTGGCGATCATCATCCTCGATAACCGCTTCTTCACCATCTAACTCATCGTACTTCTCCTGTATGTCGGAGTAGTCTGGGGTAGGTTCAGGTAACTCACCCTCTTTATAGAACCCATTTACCTGTAGCTGTAATACTTCATTCGCTGTCTTTTTCATCACATGCGTATATCTTGGGCATGTCTTGAGGTCTGACGCTCCATAAGATGCTACAAAATCTTCTGAGGGTACAAACATAGCGCATGGGCGCTCCATCAATGGATCATAATACACTTTTTTAAACGCGGAACCCGCGATAGGGAGCTTGAACAACATTTGCTCTGTCTCATCCCTGTACTCAGACATCTCTTCAGTTAACAAGTAATTCATCTCGTTTTGTACGCGGTCTGCCTGATCAGTCTTATCTGGGTCTTGCTTGCCTATAATCTTCGTACGTACAGGACCAGAGGCGGGGAATATCTCACCCATAGCCTGTGCCTGAAACCTTACCACAGCTTCTGTGAGTAGTGGGTGAAACACACCAGATGCCCCTGCCCACGGCTGTTGACGGTCCTCTATCTTCATCCCTAATAGGTCAAGACCCTTGACGTATGCTCTAGCCCAATCAGAACGAGACTCACGGTCTGCCTGAAAGTCTGATAGTAAGTCAGACGCCATAATCTTTAACTCGTCATCATCTATAAACTCAGCGAGGTTAGCGTCATGCCCCGGCCCCACTAGGCTGTCGGTAATACCCCCTTCGAAGTCTATGACCATCCCACCGTCTTCTGTCTCTATGGAAACAGCCTCTGGATTAACAATCTCAATCTCAAGTGCTTCAGAGTCTTCTTGGCCTTCTATTTCAAAGGGAGTCATCTGTTTCTCGACTGCCATTTTATGTCCTCACAATGCAAAGTTATACAAACTATAGCAGATCATACTGCCACTCGTCCAGTAAAGTGTGGACGCCACCCAGCGGGTGGGAGGGACAGCGTCCACGTAGGGGATGGGAAAAACCCCCATGCGCGTACTATACTACTAATAATACTCACGTCTATAATGATATTGCGGCTCATCATCCCATTCATCTGTTGGTAGGCGTATAAACCCACCCTGACGAAACCGCAATAACGCCATAACGGTGCTGTCCACAAGGTCATCATTCGACATAAACGGGAACCCTGCCACTTCTTCTACTAATTCTTCTGCCCAACGGGTGGATGGAACCCATGCCATACCTGATGCAATGATATCAGCCACAGAATTAAGCCTCGCCATCTTATCTCCAGTACCCCTGTGGGGGGTGTACTCTTGTACAGGTATGCCCATACGCCTCATTTCTTGGTAAATTGCCACTCCAGAGGACTTTTTCTCCACAATAAACGCGTCTGGCTCCCATTTGTGGTACTCATCCATCGATAATTGCTTCAATTCGGGAAATTCTAGCCGTTTTTTGATAGAATCGAGCAAAATCAGGTGGTGTGCGCCCTCTTCTTCGTTAAAAAACACGCCCCAAGTGGTCAAAGCGGTATAATCTGCGCGATTATGCTTCTCTGCTGCCGCATCTAACGACATAATTACGTATTCTACCTGCGGTGGCTCATCGTGAGGCCAAATCCCCCACCATTCTCGCTTAATTATAGACGCTTCTTCGGCTGTAGGCTGCTGTTGGTACTGCGAGTTCCACTGAAACGCGGGCATTGACGCTTTTGTACGCTCCAAAGCTGCCAAATCGAAGAACTCAGGCCATAAAGGTTTGACTGTACCGTCCTCAGAGTCCAAAAGTGCGGGAAATTCTACTATTTCGTACTGATCAGACAGCTCATTCTTCACCATATCGTTGGTTACACGCCCTGTGAGGTCATCCATGTGCCAACGTGTCTGTACAATCGCCACTCTGCCTCCCGGCATTAGTCGAGTACGCGCTCCAAATGTGAACCATTCGTAGGCTTTGTCAAACACTGCGAAGTTTCCGTTAATAACATCCTGCTCAGAGTGAGGATCATCAACAAGCAGAAGATCAGCACCCCGACCAGCAAGAGCAGATCCGATACCACACGCAAAATATTCACCTCCGAAATTTGTGTTCCACCTCCCAGCCGATTTGCTGTCTACTGCCAAGGAGACATCTGGAAAGATTTCCCTATACCCGTCTGTCGCTATCAAGTTACGAACCTTACGTCCAAAGTCTACAGCGAGATCTGTTGTGTGAGAGACCATCATAACCTTCTTGTTTGGGTTACGCCCCAAGAACCATGCGGGATAGAAGATACTCACAAGCTGCGACTTACCGTGGCGGGGTGGGATGTTAACACATACCCTGTCTTTTGACCCATCCTCCAGTGCCATAAGCTGATCCGCCAGTATGCGGTGGTGTCTACCAACCTTATAATCTGGCTGCATACGTTTACAAAACTCTATTAGATCGTCCTTAGAGGCCGTGTTCGACTTCCGCGCAGACAACTCCTCGACTATCCGATCTATCTCTTTAAGTTCTTCGGGTGCGAACTGGTCCAAATTGTCCAGCATATGTTGTATCTCTTCTGGAGAGAAGTCTACGTCTGTTGCAATTTCTGCTAGATTACTCGTCATCTTTCAGACCAAACTCTTTGTCTAAGTCTATGGCATCTACGTCTACAACCACTGCATCCTCTACAGGTTCCACAAGTCTTGCTAGTTTAGATCTTAGTTTGTCTTTTAAATCATCTGTAGACTGGTGTGTGATTGTCACCTCAGTGCGCTCTGCGAACAAACCTACATCTGCGATCTTACCCAACAACTCCAAAGCACGGAGTCTGACCTTCGCATCTTCGTTCTCTGTCTCTTCTACGAGCTTGTTCGTCACTAAATATCGTACTTGAGCCGCGCTTTGAACTACAGAATGACCAAAATCTTTTAGAATCTTATCTGTAAGTAGTAGTGTGGCGGGGGTGAGGGTGGAGGTACGGGTGGGGGTGGCCTTCTTGGATGTCTTAACTGGATCAGCGGCGTAAGCCATTGCCAACTTTGCGGAGACATCTTTGTCTTCACTGGATACAGACACGTCTAACCCATGCTCCGATAGAAGCTCTATAGTTTTAGAAGCGGCTGACGTGCGCTCTACTAAGTCCTTACCCTTGATGGGTGGGGGTATCGGTATACCACCTTCGGGTTCGATATGAATACTCATAGGCGTACATTAGTACATATAAGGGACAAAATAAAGGGGGTCGCGTGTTTTCGGTAATTTTGAAAAATATTTGAGTGAAATCAAATTATACATTAGTCGTGCGCGTGTCGCGTATCTGGGGGGTGGGGGGTAGGTGGGATGCCAGTTTTTGCCATATATAATCATAACCAGACATGTCTGTGGCTATTGGTTCGTTTGGGTTTTCCGGTATAATGGTATTAGGCAAAGGGATAAGAGCTGTTTCCCCAAGCTTGTTATTATCGATAATAACAGCTCACTAGTCATTATGAGGAAATGAACAATGACACAATTTACAAAACTTGACGTAGCAATCCCAACGAAAACACAAGTTGATAAAGGGTTAACTATTATTCGGGATCAACTATCGTTGGATAAGAAAAGAGACGATTTAAAAGAGAATAAGAAATCGCTACATGATGTGTTCACTACGTTTTTTGACGGTGTTCCTAATTGGGTAAATGAGATCTGGAATAGCCCGGGCAATAACCCAATGAGCAATACGCACTTTGACGTGAACATGTTTGCACGTGCTTATTGCGGTATGTTGGCTAGTCCACAATATACCGAGATCCTAGAATTTACTCACGGTTTAGCCGAGAGTAAAGACAAGGCGACATTTACTATTTGGTTTACTGATAAGAAAAAAGGTAAACTGGTCAAATTAGAGCAGACCAAAGAAAAGAGAAAATGGGCGCAATGGTTAGGAACACAATTCACTAATCGGGTACATTTGATTTGCGATAAAGAACGCGATAAAAAGACGCCTACATTAACCAGTGAATTTAACGCGGCCGCAAAGCGTATGCTCAAGGCTCTTGAGAATGATAAATTCAAAGGGCAAAAGAGCGCCAAGCATAGATCGGAAATGAAACGCCAGATTATCGGGTTTCAAGATTACGGTATCAATGTAACACTAAAGTAATACCTTCGGGGAACCTTCGGGTTCCCCACTTTTTTTGTGCCTTTTTTTCTGACGACCTCAGACATGTTTGTATATGGCCTTTGATCGCGCCCGCGCAGGAAGCCAGTTATCGTTCTAGCAGTACGCGAGTCGTATAACCGGGTATAACCAGTTTACTATCTTAGTCAGACATGTCTGTGTGTAGTGTTGTAAAGGCCCAGCTCTTCAGGCCTGTGTTATTATCGATAATAACATGTATGAGGCCAGTTATCGTTCTAGCAGTACGCATAATGTAACCGCTAATGTAACCGTTTTCCCTAGCAATGTAACCACCGCGTAACTTGTAAGTGTATGTTATTATAATATTGTTACTTTGTTACCTATTTTTAATATATAGAGTACCATGAAGCCTCTTTCGTCCATGATCAGGCGATTACGCCTCAATTTAGATCTCTGAAATTACCCCCCACCTATCCCCTAAAAAACGGTTACAAAGTAACATTGTAATCTTATCAATGACTTATGCCAACCTCAGTGGTTACAATGTAGGTTACATGGTTACATTACACATTTAGACGTATAGACGTACATTGATTGACCAGAACACGTTTGTACATCATTTGACATTTAGGATGTTATATGCTATATTCTTCATCTAACTAGAAATCTAACAAAACAAGGAACAAACAAATGAAGAAAGCAATTTGCATTGATTGCGGCGCACACTATGACGTACGCAGACATCTCTTAGGCTATCCTATATGCAAGCCATGTGGTGAAGACGCCGCACGTCAAGTCGTTCACTGTGTCGTACCATTACATAAAGGTAACTACACTGTGATATCTCGCAAGTCTGACTTGCTACACCTCAACCAAAAATGTCGATAGTTATTATCGATAATAACAGGGAACAAACCAATGAAAGAAGATCTTAATTACGACCCACAGACGCAGACCGCTGAAGATATGGTGAGAGTAGCAATGGCTAACTTTCTAGCTGATGTATTGAGTGGCGAAAAGCCTGTGACCAAAAAACGATTGAGTGAGTTAAATGAAATTATTGATACTCTAGCACCACAGCCAGAGCCAGTAGTCACTCGCTTTCGTAGGAGGACATATCTATGACTGACGAAGAAGTAATACGAGAGTTTATGCGTGAGATCACGCTCGAACTTCCTAACAGGGAGCAACCTGTGCCTGATGTTATTACTGATAATAACTGGAGGCATATCGCTGATGTGATTAGCTTGGAGGCTGACCGCATCTTTCTAAACAACTACCAAGGTGAAGGAGAACAATCATGAATATGGTAGATACAAACTTGTCTGGGATTAATGTAGATGACTACCAATCCCTCGCAACATCAACATGCCTAGTCGAGGTAAACATAAGCCAAGCTAGGATCACGAAAGAAGACCGAGAGGCCGCAGATAAGATCGCGGAACTTAACAAAGTTACTGTGTATGACAAACATGGAAAGCTAATCAAGCCAGTGACTGTATACAAGAAGCTATACGAAGGTTGGGCTGAGTACGAAAAACTCAGTAAGTTTATCCGCTTTGTGAGACGTGAGCATGAACGAATGACACTCACTTGGTCTGACAGTGGCTTACGTATTGTAACTACATTGGGCTATCCAGATTACATTGAAACCATGACAGGTTATCAGGATCAGATGAACAGTATCCTTGATGACGAAATGGAACCCACGTACGCTGACGCTTTGCTTCAGATAGAGACAGGTCTGGGTGACATGTATGATCCCTCTTTGTATCATGATTGGGATACCTTTCGTTCTCAGTTTCGTTTTCGTATCAAGACATGGGGTACACCTGATCCCACAGATATACGTTGCGATCTACCTAGACAGGCTCTCGAACAGATGAAGGCTGATATGCACAGCGCGGTACAAGAAAACGCGTTGAAGAGTAACAGCGATATGTGGAAACGTATGCATGATACATTGCTACGTGTATCTAGAGCATTGGGCTACAAGGAGGACGGTAAGCTACAGACGTTCAAGGACACACTTGTTCCTGCGGCTCAAGAACTGGTAACACAGCTACGCACGTTGAACATCACCAATGATGCCAAGATGGTCAATGCTGCAAACAAATTGGAACATATCTTCAGAGATAAGACCAATGAAGGGTTACGCGCAGAAGGTTATGAGCGTGACGAAACTAAAAGCGTGGTCGATGATGTCCTCGCTTCAATCCCCAACCTCGACATATAGTCGGGGTTATTATCAATAATAACAAACCGTAAAACACAGGAGAACCATCTAATGGTAAACTTTAATAACACCGCATCATCTATGTATGCACAAGATCTCGACAACTGCGTTAACTCTATATCGTTGTTGGGTCACAAGCTAACCTTCATCCTTGAGGGTGACATTGGCAACGGTAAATCTGCAACGCGCTTTATGCTTGCAGAGAAACACCCGAAGCATCGTGTATTCTATTGCGACTGTACCACCAAAGACGTGGGCGATCTCATGCTACCGAAGTTCATGGAGTTGGACGCAGACGGTCAATTCGTTCGGTTCGTGACTAACGAAGAACTTGGCTTACACATTGACGGTCCAGTGATCATCATGGTCGATGAGTTTGGTAAGGCAAACAAGTCTGTGCAGAACGCATTACTTTGTCTGATGTACGAACGCAAAATGGGTGGTCGTGATCTACACCCAGAGAGTATCGTGTACGGTACAACTAACCTCGGAGCAGAAGGCGTTGGCGATCTACTACCGCCTCATGCACGGAACCGTTTCTGTATTATTACCGTCAAGAAGTGGGAGAACATACAGTGGATGGAGTGGGCTATCAATAATGACATTGATCCACAGATCATTTTGTTTGCGAAGGAACACCCCGAACTCTTTCACTCGTTCACTGATTACGAGAACCCTGATGACAACGAGTACATCTATCACCCGAAGGTACAAAGACGGGCGTTTGTCACACCACGATCACTTGAGAACGCGTCTCACATTCTGAAGGTACGTGATCAACTCGGGCCTGACGTTACGGTAGCGAACTTGATCGGTTGTATTGGTGAACGTGCGGCTACGGACTTGAAGGCTCAGTTCTCTCTATCGGATCAACTTGTCTCGTTGGATGAGATCAAGAACAATCCAAAGACTGCCAAAGTTCCTACCAGTGCGGCCGCCATATGTTTGTTGATGTATCGTACTCTATCGAACATTGATCGTTCATGGATGGATGCGTGGATGACTTACATGGATCGTCTATCTGGTGACGCGCATGGGATGTTCGTTAATGGTGTGTACGCAGACAAGTTTGACAAGAAGCGTCAACAGGCGGTGGTCACGAACAAGAAGTTCACTGACTTCACAATGGCAAACAACTATCTACGCGCAACTGATAAGAAATCGGCAGGTGTATGATGACACGTGAAGATCTATTAATTGGACTGCTTGCAGTCTTAATGGTGATGGGGTGGATACTTGGTGTCCACTTCCAAATATTCTAAAGGAGGTACTATGAGACAGAAGTTTGAAGAGGCTTTCGAAGTTATGAAAGACCTATACATGTTCATGCACGAAGACAAAGAAGCTTTGTATTTTAAACACACAATAACTCGTGAATATATACGAGTACAAAAGTAAGGAGAATAATCTATGTTTGTATTAGAAAGTACTAATCTTACGCTAGAGCAACGTCTAGCTAAGAACACAATGCGTCTGATGAAGGACGCGGCTATACTAGCAGGTATACTTATTATCGGTGATCGTAAGATTGATGACGCTGATCCTATGATGACCGCTTGCACTGATGGTCGTAACGAATGGTATGGTCGTGGCTACTGTGATCCATTGGGCGATGCACAACTACGTCTTGTCCTCATACATGAGAACTATCACAAGATGTTCAAGCATCTTACCACGTGGGCGCACCTCTGGGAAATAGACCCTGAGTTGGCAAACATGGCTATGGACTACTACATCAACTATCTGATCTGGCATGAGTACAGCGACAAGTCTAAGTATGGTGATCTAATCGACTGGATCGATGGCGCACTGTATGATCCGAAGTACGATAGTAAATGGGATACCGCCAAGATATTCTGGGATCTGTACGAGGACAAACAGAAAGGTAAACCGCCACGTACGCCTACTAATCCTAAGACTGGAAAACCGTCCGATGTTATTACCAATAATAACAAGGGTAATGGTCAAGGTGTACCACAAGGGTTTCGAGACAAGCATGACTTTGAGAAAGCCAAAGAGATGTCTGTGGAGAAAGCCAAGGACAATGCCAAAGAGATCGATGAAGCTATACGTCAAGGCAACATCGTTGCGGGTAAAGCGGGAACTGGTGGTGCAAGACATCTTGAGGAATTGCTCAAGCCACCGATTGATTTCCGTGAGCAGATACGTGAGTTCGTTACGACTTACTGTTCGGGCAAAGACTTCGGTACGTACAACAAACCTAATCGTAGGTACTTGCAGTACGATATGATCATGCCCTCTACGGTCAGTGAGACAGTAGAAAGCTTAGTGTGTGCCAACGACATGTCTGGTTCTATTGGTAAGAACGAACTGAAGGTTGTGGTTGGAGCAACAGCCAAAGCCGCAATGGACGTTACACCGGAGGAACTGCACGTTATCTATTGGGATACAAAGGTGTCTGGACACGAACGCTATGAGAGGGACGAACTGGACAAGGTAGAGGATACTACAAAACCTTGTGGCGGTGGCGGTACTGATGTTCGCTGTGTGCCACCGTTCCTACGTGAACACCATGTCAATCCAACTGCGTCTATCGTTGTTACCGATGGTGAAATGTGGAATGGGTTCGGTGATTGGGATCATCCAGTATTGTGGGTCATCGTGAACAATCCGTCTTGCGTACCGCCCGTAGGCAAACACGTCCATGTAAAGAGTGGAGATCTACGGTAATGGAGTTCTGGACTCTAATGACTATAGGCTACTCAGTGATGGAACACCAAATGCAGTTTAGTGTTTGGTTTCCTAGCGAGGACGCCTGTTGGAGCGTACTACTAGATAGTGGTGCGCTCTACGATCAAATTAATGCAACTGAAGGTCATTGTGATGTAAGCGAGGTCGCATCACATATCGTACGGCCTAAACTTAGACCTTGGTAAGGAATGAACAATGCCAAAATATAAAGTAACTGCCACGAAGGACGTGGGGTATGCCGCTGTTATCGAAGCCGATAACCAAGAGGAAGCGTGGTCAATAGCACGTGGTGAGAGATTAGCAGAGGCTGATTGGGAAAAAACAGATAACGGACATGATTGGACGTTAGAAAACATTTGGGAGATTAAATAAATGGGGATAATTAAAGCAATATACGCACCGATATGCGACTTGGACTTGCAGTATGAGGGTGAGTACGTGGGTAAATTTACTGACGTTGATGCGGGATTTCAAAGCACAGAAACGATAAACTTTCGTGGAGTGGTGGAGAAAGCCCTGAAATGTAAGACAGCATTTCGTGACAGGCATAGCGCATGGGTCTATCGTGAAGGTGACAACTATACGCTAGGCTACGTTGGGTTCAGTGACATGACACACTCGGGTACAACTGGAAACAGGTACAACGTAGTGTCTAAAAGCATTGAGAACAAAAAGTATAGTTCGGGTCAATCTAACTATCATGTGGCATCTGCATTACACATGGACAAGGCTGTACGTAATGCTCAAAAGCATTTGCGCCCGTGGTCACCTGTGGAGCATATCGCTATAAGTTTCGATGCGTTCAAGAGAGATTGGCGTGACGTAGGTTACCAAGCTGACAACGAATACAACGGCAAACTAAATGCGATGACTAATGACATTCGAGAACGAGGTAACACGTTCAAGGAGTTGGGTCACTTGCTAACCAGTGGGTACGAGTTTCTGTACCCCAACGTACGTGTCATGATTGAGGAGATACATACCGCTTTGTCGGAGTTGAACGAGACTAAGAAGCGTCCAAAGATGCACAAGTTTGTCTACATACGTGAGTACTTTGGTGAGCAACAGGCGGCTAGGTTTCCAATCAATGCAGATGACTATTGGTTCGATCACAAGGCGTATCAGGCAGATCACAAACATATCCATTGGATCAATGCTGATGATCTGGACGAAAGTGAGAAACGTAAGATCTCATCTTTGTCGTTCTTGGAGAATGGACAGTACATTGATGGCGTTGGCTTCAAGGCCGCAAGCAACTGTTACTATGTTGTGCCAGAAGTTGATGGTGTTTTATCGCTGAAAGGAAGTGTGTAGTATGAAGATCGAGAAAAACATACCGTTACCAAAGAGTAGAGGAAAATGGGTAAAACTTGCGAGTAAGATGGAGGTTGGAGATAGTGTTCTTCTTGATAACTCTGCTCAATCTGTCTCTCTAGGGTTAGCCATGAAACGAGTAAACAAAGGTAAAGTGGTCACTGCAAAACAAGCTTGTGGCAACATAAGAGTTTGGAGGAAAACATGAGTGAAGATAACCTAAGAGAGTTGCAAAAAGTTGTGACACAGATGTCTTTGAATATTCTGCGGATACAGAATGATCTACGTAACTTTGTTAAAGAGCAAGAAAATATTAATGCAGGGTTAAAACAGCAGATCAACCTTAGACCTGTTAGCATGAATCAAATGAGGGATGAACTCTTTGAAGATGTAAGCAAGCAAGTCGAGTGGAGATTATCTCAGAAGGTGTCTGAGTTTGATGGCGTTGTTAATAACTTTTTTGCCAACGCTAGGTTTACACCTGATGCTAGAGTATCTGAACAGTTCAACACTGAGTTTGAATTAGACGAAGATAAGTAAAAGAATAAGGGGTGCGGTAGACATCACGCTAACTGCACCCCTCGATCATAAGTATAGCAATTTATTTATAGGTTGTAATTCATTAACAGTCAACCTATATTTTACGCATGAATGAAACATATCGCGTAAAGATAAACCCAGACAACTCTACGTTCGAAATTACAAGTTTAGATATATTTACTCTTGAAATTGACATTTCGGGGGTATATATGTCAGAAACTGATTTGCCTGATTGGGCAAGAAGAAAACTGTCGGCACTCTCATTCTGTGATTGGGATAAAAGATCGACAGGTTCTATAGTTGGTGTTGGGAAGCGTATTAATGAACATACATTTTGGATATACAATTAATTACCCTGTGTTATTATTGATAATAACCGATGCCAGTTTTTTTGATAGCCCCAGACAGCGGTGGGCGGGTTTTTTGCAAAGGTTGTTTTTCCCGAAAACACTGTCAGTGCGGAGAGTCGAATTGGTTTGTTCATTATCGAGGAGACCGCACAATGAATAGCTTACGTAAACAGCTTGAAGAAGAAGAACAAGGGTTACGTAAGATCCGTACTAATAGGCGGCATAGGAAACCCCCGAATGCAGGTAAAAAATTCCAACAAGTCTTTTACGTATTAGATAAAGATTTAGAAAACTGGGATGATATAGATCTGGATAAAGTGGACGAGTTTACTTCGTCAGCAATAGTAGACAAGAACTTTGATAGTATTGGTGAAGAAGAGATAAGCAATATTGTTGCCTCTCTGAAGTCTGGTCTAGATGTGTCTGTGTGTGACAATGCTTTCACAATACCGGCGAACGCGCCTATCGCAGATGTAGAGATAAACATTGGCAAGAAACGTAACTATGAGAAGAAGTTAGTCAACGTCATATCTGCCGCTCATGCCAAAGGTGTAGAAGAATGGCAGAAGCGAAGACCGTTCGTAATTTTACAGAAGCGTTTGAACAGGGATAAGCAGTACGCGTTTCGTCAATTCCCCGACAAAGATAAAAGGAGAGCAACAGGTATGAAGTATGCACTTATTATGAGTAACGTGCCTTTGGGTAAAGAGGGCAACACAGTTTTGTATTTCCATACACTAAAAGAAGCTAGGGCAAAGATGCGTGAGTTTATAGCAGACTATGGGTATGAACAGAAACATCTAGAAGTAATGAAAGCTGTGTGAGGGTAAGATGGGTGTAAGGTATATTGATAAAAATGGTGAGGTAAGATCGATGGCTATTCCCTATTCAAACGCCATCTACGAAATACTGAGGAAACAGAATAGAATTTTATATGAAGTAACTAGTGAGATACCCATGAGTAAAATAAAAGGAAGATGGGCTGATATAGTTGAGAAGATGTCTGTGGGAGATAGCGTACTGGTTGCTTCACGGGCCGAGGCTCAAGGATTACAAGATGCCATACATAGGCGTTATTGGACACCAAAAATAGGTGGAACTAAGGTCGCCCATAATAAAATGTCACGGTCTAGAAAAGAAGGCGAAGGTTTTCGAGTGTGGAGATTACAATGACTGAGGAAATAAAAAGTATGCGATCACGGCACAGTAAAAAGGCTATTAAAAGTCATAGAAAAACTGCCATGCTCGACAGATTTATTAATAAACCAGACAAGTCTGAGTTAGTAGAAAGATTAAAAAAGGCGGCTAGAAAAAATGACACCAGAAGCAAAAGTAAAACGTAGAGTTAC
>Ga0163179_10000796_pt1 | contig 22464 bp, 31 predicted proteins | sample AtlANTMetagenome_FD_109643 | JGI IMG/M metagenome (GOLD analysis project Ga0163179, IMG submission 109643) | Marine eukaryotic phytoplankton communities from the Atlantic Ocean - Atlantic ANT 2 Metagenome | ecosystem: Environmental > Aquatic > Marine > Oceanic | place: North Atlantic Ocean...
AATCGGCTTAGCGCGAGAAGCTTTATATTCGTTCGAAGTATCGGCGTCTTTCCCAGTCCGTTACTGCGGCATCGAAAGCAGCGCTTTCGTTTAGCCAGAAATGGCTGTAGTGGTCAACAACAGCTGCTCCGAGGGCCTTTCTGACGAAACTGCTTGATTCGAAAAGTTGGGTCGCTTCACGCAACGAGGCAGGCAGAGAACCGGCCTGAGATTGGTACGCATCTCCTTTAAGTGGCGGCGGAGGTTCCGTCTGAGATTCGAGGCCTTCTAACCCGGCTGCGATTGCGGCTGCGTAGGCCAGATAAGGATTCACGTCAGCGCCGGGTATGCGACATTCGATTCGAAGTGACTGCCCTTCGCCAACAATTCGGAACCCTGCTGTCCGGTTGTCGGGAGACCACGCACAGCCGGTCGGAGCCCAGGATTGTGATTGGTAACGCTTGTAGGAATTGACGGTTGGGGCAAAACACGGCATCAGATCTCGAAGGTGGGAGAGCCAGCCACCAAGAAAATGAGAGAAAGTTTCCGAAACCTTGAGACCGGCTACCTCGTTCTCTCCGACGAACAAATTGTTTTCTTGGTTTGTTGACCACAGGCTGAGATGCAGATGGGAGCTGGATCCTGCTTCGGTGTGATGGGGCTTAGCCATGAAAGTCGCGGCGGCTCCCTGTTGGTCGGCGACTTCTTTGACGCATTGCTTCAGTAAGACATGACGGTCAGCCATTTCAAGAGCGTTGCACCAGCGAATATTTAGTTCATGTTGTCCTCGCCCAAATTCTCCCTTGGTTGACTCGACTGGGATCCCCATGTTTTTCAGGTGACGGCGAAATGTTCCGTTGAGATCCTCGGTGCGCGCTCCCTGTAACAGGTGGTAGTCCTCGACGTACCAGCCGGCAGGTTCCAGGTTGTTGTAACCCTCTAGAGCAGCGTCCCGATAGGTGGTCCGGTAGAGGAAATATTCGAGTTCTGATGCCACCATGGCTTGCATACCGAAGTCTTCGAGCCGCTGAATTTGATTCCGGAGAATTGACCTTGGTGCCACCTCAATTAGGTCTCCATGGTGAGTGAGTAGATCGCACATGATTAATGCGGTCCGGTCGAGCCATGGGACCGGTCGCACAGTTTGCATGTCTGGAGCGAGATGAAGGTCTCCATAGCCGAGGTCCCAGTTGGAAAAAGCAAACCCATCGACGGGTTCCATTTCCATGTCGACGGTCAACAGGTAATCGCATGCATGGGTTCCAGAGGGATCTTCAAGAAAGAATTCAGCATCTAGCCGCTTCCCCATTAGCCGCCCGTAGTGATCAGTGAAGGCCAGTATCACAGTGTCGATGCGACCCGCTTCTGTTGCCTTGACTAAGTCTTGCCGGGTCCACCCATTTTCTTTGTGGAAATAGTCTGATTCATTGCTGATAATTACGTTTGTTGGCATGCCAATGACAGGTTCACTTTTATTAGTACTGCTATCGGTCTCCCTATAGGGACCCACTGTTCCTGCTGCAGTTTCCGTCTCACCCCTAGTTTCTAAGAAATGATGCTCCCAACGAGAGTCAACATGCGAGACATGGGCGGTGCCGAAAGCACTACCAATACCCGACGAAGATTCTCCAGATTGCATATTGGATGGCATGCCACTAGTAGCAGGTTCATTTTTATTAGTCCCGCTGGGGTCCCTTAAACTGAATTGGTTTAACCATGCAGCCGGAAGCAGCCAAGCACCTTTAGCGTTCTTCCTAGCGCCATCAACGCCGGTGGCGATGCGGCGGCGGAGGGTTCGTTCGGAAATTTGGTAAAGCCGTATAGCGTCAACAGTTGTGTAGAAATCACTTGGCATGCCACATAGTAGTACCAGCCAAAAGTTGGCATGCCGGACTAATTGTATGTAGGCGATATCTCAGGGGGCCTAGGGGGAGTTGTCCCTGTTCTTTATTCGATGAATCTATATGCCGATTGATTTAGTTTAGGCGTTACCTAATGCGCATTGGAAGATGGCACATCATTACTAGAAGTTAGAAGGTGTACCTCTGTTAAATATCGCAAAAGTCTTGGGAAAGACCGTTAGCTAGTCGTTGTCCAGCAGTCTGTGGTTCTGCCATATGTGCGCCAGTAGTGTTGGTCGAGATGAGTGACCTTGCGATTGAGGCGTGTGGACTAGTAAGAGCGTTCGGCGACAATCATGCTGTTGATGGAGTTGACTTAGCGATCCCTAGGGGAGAAATTTATGGCTTTCTTGGCCCAAATGGAGCCGGTAAATCGACAACAGTAAAAGTCTTTTGTACTTTGCTTGCCCCTAGTGGGGGATCAGCGATGGTGGCGGGTCGCGACGTAGTGAAAGATGCCGCTGAAGTAAGAATTCGTATAGGGGTGGCCCTCCAAGAAGCCGCCCTAGACGGGAAACAAAGTGGCCGCGAAATTCTTGATCTGCAAGCGCGATTATTTGGGCTTAGTGCACGAAACCGAGCTGAGAGAGTTGGCCGGGCGATTGAACTGGCTGATCTTGGTGACGCTATTGATGACTGGGTTCAGACCTACAGCGGTGGAATGAAACGAAGATTAGATTTGGCCGCCGCTCTTATTCACGACCCCGAAGTGTTGTTTCTAGATGAACCGACAAGCGGCTTAGACCCAGTCAGCAGGGCGAGAGTTTGGGATGAAGTTAGACGTCTGAATAAGGATTATGGAGTAACGGTTTTCTTAACCACTCAATATCTGGAAGAGGCAGATGCCTTGGCCAATCGCGTCGGCATCATCGACAAAGGACGAATAGTTCAAGAAGGCACACCGATGGAACTGAAGAGAGGTGTCGGATCCGATGTCATTGTCGTGGAACTAGAGAATAACTTGAGCGAAGCAGCCGATGTTGCCGAGGCTCTTTCCGGGGTTGACCATGTCACCATCGGTACGCAGGGGATAACGATCTCAACAGCTGATGGGGCGGGGCTCGTCGCTGAGGTGGCCGTGGCTTTCAGCAGACAGGACATTTCCCCTCGATCTCTAACGGTAAGGACGCCGTCACTTGACGATGTGTTTTTACGAGCGACAGGCCACCGTATGAGAAGCGAGGTCGACTAATGATTTCGGACAGGAGACTAATTTCTCGGCACAGCAGTTTTTTGCTTGATATTGGAACTGTCGCCCGTCGAGCTGTGAGAAGTCTTTCTAGAGAGCCTGAGTTCATTGGACCCGCCTTGGCTATTCCGATCTTCTTTTTTATGGTGAATATCGGAGCTTTAGAGGCCTTTGTGGAACGGGAACCCGGTATCGATTATCGGGCGTTCCAGCTTCCCGTCGCGATCGTGTTTGCGGTAACTGGGATATCACGTGCCAACATGCTGGTAACAGATATCCAAACCGGATACTTAGATCGGATGTTGGTCACACCGATTCGTCGAGCGTCGCTGCTTTTGGGTCTGATGGTCGCTGACATCGTTTTGGCTGCTGCTTTAGCAACGGTAGTGCTGCTTTTAGGTTTCGCCGTTGGGGTGAGTTTTGGGACTGGAATCTCTGGTTTGGCAGTGTTTGTGGTTCTTGCCATGGCATGGAGTCTTGCTTTCACAGGGTTCCCTTATACGGTTGCGTTACGCACTGGTAACCCGGCTGCAGTCAATTCGGCTTTCTTAATCTTTTTTCCTTTTGCGTTCTTAACACCGAGCATGTTGCCGAGAGATTTGATGAGCGGTTGGTTGAAAACGGTGGCAGCGTGGAATCCGGTCACCTACTTATTGGAAGGCATGCGCTCTGTTCTGTCAGAAGGATGGGAGCTGACGATGATACTTAAAGCCTTGGCCGCAATAGTTGGGTTGGGATTGGTGACGTTCACTATGGCTTTTCGTTCTCTGGCGCGGCGTGTGGCGACCGGCTAGCCGTTTACCAGCCTCGGTCTGCCCATTCTTGAAGTTGAGGAGCCTCGTTACCGATTGTGGTGTCATCTCCATGGCCGGGAAGAACGACGGTGTCCGAAGCAAATTTCGAGAACATTCGTTCATCGATACTTTTGATAATGGTGTCAAAATCGCCGCCCTCAAAATCTGTGGCGCCTGGACCCCCTGGGAAGAGGGTGTCCCCCGAAAACAGCAACGGCGTGTCCTCGACATGAAAACTCATCGAGCCTGGTGTGTGCCCTGGGTTGTGAATCGTGCGAATACGCAGCCGACCGATCTCAATCACTGAATCATCTTCCAGTATGAAGTCGTAGCTAGGCAGCATTGTTGCATCTTGAGCAGCGACTCCTACTTCGTAACCGGCATCTCGAATCGCTGGGATAGCTTGAATGTGGTCCCAGTGGCCGTGAGTTTCGACCACGGTTCTCACGCCGAGATTTTGGCAAACTTCTAAAAGTTGTTCGTGTTCGTTGGCGGCATCGATGAGTAGAGCTTGACCTGTCTCGGTGCACCTCACGGTAAACACATTGTTTTCGTAGGGCCCGACTACAACTTTGTGTACTTCGACGCCGGTTCCTTTCCAGTGAAGAGTCATATCTAAAGTTTACGGCTTTGCTTGGCCGCCTAATGGGATGTTGCAACACTGAGGCCATTAATGATAGGTATACCTATCATTAATGGCCAAGTAGGCCTGAGAAGCAGATAAGGCTGAGGCTTCGAGTGTTTTCGAGCTCCAAGGAATCGACAACTGGGAAAAGCTGGTTGCTCTATTTGCCTTGGTTGGTTCCTGCGTTTCTTGTCGGGTGTGCTGGCAACGGGGTAGCAGAAGATTCCGTAGGCAACGGTTTAGGAGGTCAGGTCGTAACGGTTTCAGCAGTTCAAGAATTAGAGGAGACTGCCGCCGAAGGGGAGCAGCTCGATGGCACTACTCAACCTGAACCAATTCTGCCTGCGATCGTCACGGACTTAACCGGAACCGAAGTGGTCGTTAATTCAGTTGAGCGGATTATTCCCTTAGATGGCACTGTTGCTGAAGTCGTGTTTGCCTTGGGGCTTGGCGACCAAGTTGTGGCTACTGATCTTTCTGCGACTTACCCGCCACAAGCTGACGCATTGCCCGAAATCGGATATCAACGGGCGTTAACAGCTGAGAGCATCGCCATGTACTCGCCGACTGTTTTACTTGCTACAGAAATTGCTGGTCCACCAGGTGTAATTGAGGACCTGAGACGTTTGGGATTCCCGGTGGTTATCGTCCCCAATAGCTCGGGCCCGGAGGGTCCACCTGAAAAAATTCGGGCCGTAGCTGAAGCCCTTGGCATTCCTGCATTGGGCGATGAACTGGCGAATAGGGTCGCCCAAGATATAAGCGAAGCAACGATCGCTAATCCGATCAGTAGGCCTCGAGTCGCTTCGTTGTACTTGCGCGGTGCTAGCACTCAATTAGTCCTAGGAAGAAACTCGGCCACTCATTGGATCATCGAAGCAGCCGGTGGTGAGAGCGTTGCTGAGGTTTTGGGTTTAGACAGCAGCGAAAGCATTTCGGCTGAAGGCCTGATGGTGGTAGCGCCCGACGTCATCCTGGTTCCATCGGCTGGACTTGATTCGGTTGGTGGACCCGATGGTTTGATGGCTATTGGAGGCCTTTCGCAGACTCCTGCCGGAAAACACAGAGCTGTCGCCCACTTTGATGACCAATGGCTTTTAGGGAATGGGCCTCGAGTTGGTTCCATAATCGAGCAATTAGCAACCGTTATTGATGAAGCAAGGCAAAGAAAAGAAGAATCTAGATGATAAGCAAAGACATTGTTACGGCCGCTGCGGCGCTAGCCCACTCAGTACCGGGTGCGGAACTATTTCTTCGTCGCACTGATGGAGCACGCCTGGTTGTCGCTAGTCATTCCCGTGCTGACTTAAGTCCATGTACTTTCCGACATTTAGTAGCTAAGGGTCCATGCCCTATAGCTGAGGAAGTAGAAACCTGGTTGGGCAACTTAGAGCCGCGAGGCACGCTGGAACATGCGGTGGCTGGTGTGTACCGTTCTCGACACAGGGCTGGTGAACGATGGTTCGTGGTGGATCTGGAACCCGCTCGGATCCGGGAGCTTTTCGATGATCTTGACTGCGACAAGGAAGTAGCCGATGCGACGAGCGTTATTCTGAGAGCAGATTTGGAGCTTGGGGTCGTTGTCGTGAAGCTGGAGGTCGACGCGCGATTTTCTGTGGAGCGTGTCGATCAACTGGCCCTTTGTGTTTATGCCAATTATCTCGCTGAAGTTGCGGCAGGCGTTTCTAAGAAGTCTTTGCTGGGTCGAAATAGAAAATGGAGGGACTAAACGCCATGAGCATTGTGAGAATTAATGCCATTACGGTGCCGGATGGGTCTGGGGATGAACTGCTAAGGCGGTTTGAGGCCAGGCTCGGGGAAGTTGAAAATATGGAAGGGTTTGAGAGTTTCGAACTTCTGCGACCTGCGAGTGGAAACACTTGGTACGTCTATTCGCGTTGGGCATCGGAAGAAGCTTTTATGGCCTGGGTGCGTTCACCAGAATTTGCTCGTGGGCATGCCGAGTCGTCTTCGCAACCTGTTGCTCATGGCGCAGAATTACTGGAATTCGATGTCGTGCTGCAAGCCGAAGCGACGGCATAAGACACACGATGCTTGCTCGTACTGCTGCATCGCGAGTACTGCTGCCGTTGTTCTTGTTGGCACAGCTTCTAGCGTGTGCTGATTCAGATGACTCAATAGCCGAAGAGCAGTCTGAAGCGTCGACTCGAGTCAGCGATGGTGCGCCCGAAGTCGAGTTTGCAGAGCCAGAGAATCTCCTGGAGAGTGTGACGGTTAGCCACCAATTTGGCGAAACATCCGTTCCGGTGAAGCCTGAACGAGTGGCTGTTCTTGGTGAATACGAAGAGGATTCCCTCATTGCGCTGGGAATTATCCCAATAGCGGTCATGGCATCAAGGCTTGACAGCAATGGTTTTCCATCCCTTTGGGCCCATCGGATTGTTGGTGACCACCCAATTGCTGATCTTCGTGGACCCGATTCTGAGTTGGATTATAAACGCTTAGCGGAACTTGAACCGGATCTAGTTTTGGCAACGCGATCAGATCTCAGCCGCGGTGAGTATGAAGCCGTGGGGGCAATTGCCCCGACCATTGCGAGACTCTCGGATACCAAGCAGCCAGAGCTTTCTTGGAAAGACCACGTCCAACTATTAGGCGCAGCCTTATCTCTTGATGCTGAAGCGGACCAGGCAATTCTGGTGGCCCAAGCATCTATATTTGATGCGATCAGGCCGCACCCTGGTTTGAAAGGTTCCTCGTTCGCATGGCTGAAAGCTAATAGTAAAAGCGAGATTGAAGTGGCCAGCAGCAGCCTCGCCTCGTCACGATTCCTGAAACAGTTGGGGCTTGTGTATCCGTCAGACCTAGACGATGGAGTCGGGAATGCGATATGGGCACCGTTAACAGATCAGTTAGCAGGAATGCTTGATGTTGATGTGCTGTTGATAGAAACCGATTCGTCGCTTCAAAAGGTTTTAGCTGAATCATCGCTATTGGGAGCTTCGCCGTCATTTAAGCGACAAGAGATCGTCTGGGTGCATCAAGGTACGGTGCTGCAAGCTGCGCTCAATAGGGTAACTATTCTCAGCCTTGATGTGCTGCTTAAAGAGTTGGTTCCAAAGATTTCAGATGTGGTCACGGTAGTACTGGATCCGCCTAGCCCTGAAGAACTTTTGGCTATGGAAGCGTTCCGCTTGGTGTACGGAAGCGAAACTAGCTGGGGCGAAAAAGAGCCACACCTAGAAAATGCGACTCAACTTCGTGCTGCTAATGAGGCGTACAGGCAAGGAGCTGTCGATAATGACGGAATCACGTTGCGACCTAAAGCAGCCGAGATTGCTAATGATTCGGCCAAGATTATTTACGATGTTTATTTCGGCGACTCTGCGGCCTACACCAACTTGGATCGATTTGTGTACCTGATAGACGGAGTCTGGAAGGTAACAGAAAAAGACTTTTGCGACTTCCTGTCAGCGGCACAAACGCCCTGCGGCGAATAATTTAGAAGAGTTTGGGTGAACTTCGCTAGGGGATCAAAAGCACAAGTGAGGGTTAGCTTCAGCAGGCCATTCTGGTGGTTTTTGGCAGCAACAGCCCTTCTGACGCTAATGATCTTGACCAGCCTTATGGTTGGTCCAGTCTCAGTCAGTTTAAGTCAAGCTTGGTCGGCAATCTTTAATTTCGATTCGAATGAAACGAGCCAAGTTGTGGTTCGCCAATTGCGGTTACCTCGAACTCTCTTGGCAGTGGTTTCCGGGTGTTGCCTAGCCGTTGCAGGCGCAATTACTCAGGGAGTGACTCGTAACCCGCTAGGAGGTCCTGGCATATTGGGAATCAACGCGGGCGCTGCCTTCGCGATGGTGACGGCTATCCACGGACTCAATATTCTCACTCCAAGCGGATATGTTTGGTTTGCTTTTATCGGAGCGATTGTCGCAGGCTTTTTGGTGTACGTGGTTGCTCAAGTTGGGCCAGGAGGGGCAACTCCAGTCAAATTGGCATTAGCCGGAGCTGTGGTTACAGCATTGCTTTCCGCTTGGACCTCAACCCTTTTGTTGTTAGATGAGGAAACTCTAGATGAGGCGCGTTTCTGGCTAGCAGGATCCTTGACTGGTAGGGGCACTGAAGAAGCGCGTCTCCTATTTCCATTGATCATCGTGGCCTTGATTGGAGCGTTGCTAATGGGGTCATCTTTGAACACGTTTTCTCTTGGAGAGGAAACTGCTGTATCTCTAGGTCTGCGAGTTGGTTTGGTGCGATTATGTGCAGGCATTATTTCTATAGTCCTGGCGGCGTCCGCAGTGGCAATAGCTGGCCCAATCGCGTTTGTCGGGTTGGCGGTCCCTCATATAGCCCGTGGTCTAGTCGGCTCGGATTATCGATGGGTCATCATCATGTGCCTCACTGCAGGCCCATGCCTTCTCTTAGGGGCCGACATTGTCGGTCGGATGGTGGTTTCGCCGCTTGAACTCCAAGTGGGAATAGTCACGGCGCTAGTGGGTGCTCCTTTCTTAATTTTCCTTGTCCGATCAAGGAGGCTTACTAGCTTGTGAGTCTCTTAACCCTTGCCCCGCCTTCGTTGCAAACTCTTAGCTATATGGTGCTTGCGCTCGCCAGCTTCGCAACTGCAATTAGCCTCTCAAGACGAATCTCAAGCTCGCGACGAGTGCTGCGGGGCAGAATTTTTTCTAGCCTGACTGACCTTCGATTGCTTTACCTATGCATTGGCACTTTGGTCTTAACGGTTTTCCTAGGCCTCTTAGGTTTGGAAGTGGGGGAGTACCCGATTCCAAGGTTTGAAGCTATAAAAACTGCTTTGTGGGATCGTGGAGGAGAGTTCGATTTCGTCGTCAACTCTTTGCGATTCCCACGAGTGGTGGCTGCTCTGCTTGCTGGATTCTGTTTAGCGTCTTCTGGAGCGCTATTTCAGTCGTTGCTCGGTAATCCGCTGGTGTCACCCGATGTGATCGGTATTAATAGCGGTGCTGCTCTTTGCGCAGTTTTCGTACTTACCGTCGGAGCCGATTTGAGCGCGCTGCCATGGGCGGCGTTTGTTGGGGCGGTGTTGACCGCCGTCCTGATTTATTTGTTGGCTTGGAAGCGTGGTGTGAGCGGCAGCCGCTTAGTCCTTATCGGGATCGGAATTAACGCGCTGCTTGGCTCAGGCATCACTTACTTAATGGTGAAATACCCGATTGAACGAGTTGTTGCGGCAGCGCGTTGGCAAGTGGGAAGCCTCTTCGGGAGTTCATGGGCAGACGTCAGAATTCTCGGTTTTGGTGTCTTGATAATTACTCCGTTGGCTTTATTTCTTGTTCCTAAGCTTCGACTCCTTCAACTTGGAGATGAATTAGCGGCGGGCCTAGGGAGCAGGGTCGAGATGGAACGTATGGCTATTATCGTGGTGGCATCAGCGTATGCAGCCATCGCCGTAGCTGTAATCGGCCCGCTAGGTTTCGTCGCACTCCTAGTACCTCATATGGTGAGATTGATCGTTGGATCTTTGACTGGCGGGGCCTTGCTCCTAACTGGATTGGTTGGAGCATTGTTCCTACTGGGCTGCGATTTAATAGCGCAGCAGTTGTTTGCTCCTACCACCCTCCCAGTCGGCGTTGTAACTGCGGCTTTGGGAGGCCCCTACTTCCTGTTCATCCTCGTTCGATATAACCGTGCACTTTGAAAAGAGCTCTGAAATGGTAAATCTTGAAACCACTGAGGTCGTTCTCGCTTACGGGAGTAAACGGGTTGTTGACGGCCTTGATTTCGTCGTGCCGGAGGGGAAAATTACTGTAATCATCGGCCCTAATGGTTCTGGAAAGTCCACCTGTCTGAGGGGATTAGCCAGAGTCCTACGACCGGCAAGCGGAGTGGTCTTGCTTAATGGACGCGACATCCACGATCAGCCAACCAAGGTTGTAGCAAAACAAATTGGGATACTCCCTCAAGGTCCCACAGTGCCAGCCGGTGTTACCGTCCTCGACTTGGTTCGCCGTGGCCGGTACCCGCATCAGCGGCTTTTCGATCAGTGGTCTACCGAAGATGAACTGGCAGTTAGAGAAGCGTTGGCTTTAACTGGCCTGCAGGATGAGTCCGACGAGTATGTCGACCACCTTTCTGGTGGCCAGCAACAGCGAGCTTGGATAGCGATGGCTCTTGCTCAAGAAACAGATTTGATGCTTTTGGATGAACCAACCACTCATCTAGACATAGCTCACCAAATAGAAGTGCTTGACCTTTTGCGAGATCTAAACAGAATCGAAGGAAGAACAGTCGTTATGGTGCTGCATGACATCAACCAAGGTTGCCGCTATGCGGACCACGTCGTCGTTATGAATAACGGAAAAATTGCAAATCAGGGTGCTCCCGAAGAAGTGGTCAACAGTCAAATGATGGAGGAGGTATTTGGCCTGGCTGCGGTTGTGATTGCCGACCCAGTTACGGGAACACCTTTGTGCGTGCCTGATGTTGTCGCCAAAAGAACAAACACTCAACCCTGATCAGTTGCTTTGGCGTCGATGGAACTAGATGTCGTTGCGCAGTGATCGCAGAAGACCGATAACAAAGGGCTCGAGTTGTGAGGCTTCTGTTGCGACCTCGGGAAAGGCCACTCTGCTAACTCTGTTTCCAGAATCACTCTGAACACGAAACGTCATTCCATACCGGTCTACCCCAACCATTTCAGCTTGCTTGGCCTTCGGTATGCCGCCTCGTTCTTGAACAAAAATCAGATTTGCGTCTGAGTGATCATCATTCATATGTTCGATAGCGCCTGAGGCGCTTTTTATAAACGGATCTTCTTCCGAATTGCAGTAGTCGCTTGCAGTCATCCAACTCATATGACCAAAGCCACCGACGAACCGACAGCGTTCAACGTCCAGTTTCCAAAAGTTGAAGTCCTTAAAGTTCGCGTAGTCAGCTGAGTAAGGATGTTTTGTTAAGTAGCTGTTTTGTAATTCGCTTTCGCCTTCGAGCAGATTTAATCGTCCGATGAGAGTCAGCCTTGCTCCAACTAAAGGATCCCCTTCAGCCGTATGAGATGTGTCAACCAACAGGCTGACTCGATCATCGAAGCGAGCGTTTTTTGTGTGCTCTGCCAAGTCCGAAATCAGAATGACTGGGTTCCCGAAATTGTCGACCATATGAGAGACCAGACTGCCGTAGGGATACCCCTCAGCACCGAGAGTTGACAAAACGCCGCTAGAGCTTGTCGCCATCAACGAGCGAGACAGCTCTGCGTCGCTAGGAAAAGAGTGAGTTTCGCCAACTGGCGAAACGTCGGGTCCGTCACCATGCTCAAGTTGTGGAGTGTCGGTCATTCAGTCGATCCTTCGGTGAAGTTAGCAGTGACGGGGTGATTGCTTTGCTTGATCTTCGTACCCCAGTAACAGTGAAGCACCAATTTCAGTGGAAGAGTAGTGACCTGTTGTGGGCGGGTCCGACGCTCACCGTTGGAGGGTTTTGCCCGAGGCAGGCAAAGGAAGCGTTGGCAAGGAGGGGAATCCCCACCGGGCCGGACCCGACCCACAACTCGCCCCAGCACGAAGAGGCGAGGGATCCAAAGGATCCGCAGGTACGTTGAGAAAGTGTTTAACATAAAATGATAAGCAAGCCAAACATAATTGAGAAAGAAATTTAATTTACTCGAAAGTTACCTTAAAAAGACTTGCGTTAAAGCAAAACAAAGTTTGATTCAGGGCCGGCAAGACGTAGGTTCGTCGCCGCCTTTGTTCCGCCCTTGATCAGATTATCTTTACGATTGCAAGAACTAAAAACTAAAGGTTGATAAATAGTATTAGGACCCCTTATCATGCCAGTGTTATTCCCCTTCTAATCTTGTTATGGAGAAGCCAAACATGAAACGTTCGTCCTTGCTTAGATTGCTTGGGCTTGTCTTTGCGTTCGCTCTCGTCGCCGCCTCGTGTGGAGATGACGGAGCTTCAGTTCGCGAAGTTGGTTCAGCAAGTTCATCTAGTGGTTCTGGATCATCTAGTGGTTCCGGTTCATCTAGTGGTTCCGGCTCAAGCAGCGCTTCGGCGTCTGCTAGCGCCTCGGCATCCGCTAGCTCATCATCCTCTGGTAGCGCCTCAGCATCTTCCAGCTCCACCGCATCGGGCGCCGAAGTTACTGATGACGCGACTGCAGGCGAGGGTGGATACGACTACGCATCGAATGTCGATAATCATCGTTTGTTAGTGCTTGATATGTGTGACATGAACGACCTACTCGGAGCTGACACCATTGACTTCGAAGCTGTCGCAGATATCTACAACAACGGCAAAAATGCTGAGAAGAGTGACGGGTCATTCCGAACACTTGGTGGTTTCGCATCGGCAGAGGGTAAGAACCATCCCCATGATGACTACTACGGAGCCCCAGGCTCTCTGGACGCATTCATCACCTCAGCACTTGAGGGAACAGGCATGTTCGAAGGTGAAGCGGATGGCGTGAGGAAGCAAGGCGTACAAAAAGGTATGCAAAACCAAGCCCTTCTCGCTTATGTAACTCACGAACTCAACTCTGCGATCGCAAAAGCTGGTGACGGAAACTGGGCTGGCGCTGTTCACAACTGGGATGAAGGCTGGGCCTTCTTCCACGGTGCAGCAGGCGGCTGTGGTCCTTTCGGAACTGGTAACAAGCGTGGCGGGAACTACGGCACTTTGGGAGCTGATGGCGAGACAGCCATGGCTAACGAAGGCATTCTGGCTGCGATGGTCGCAGGTCGCGACGCCCTCCTGAGAGGCAACCAAGCAGCTGCAGCGAGTGCTGTGACATTGGTGAAGCGCGGTGTTGTAATTACCTACTCGCAGGCTGTAATGCGTTATGCGTCAAAGGTTGAGGACGACCTCGCAGGAGGCGACATGGCTAAGGCTCGTATCCATCAGGCTGAAGGTTATGCCTTCTGGCGAGTTATGGAACCAGAGCTTGGCGCTCTCGGAATGTTTGCCGAGACAATTGAGGTTCTAAATAACGCCTATGACTTGGCCAACGAACCAGGTGCAGGTCCGTCTGCCGATGAAATCCGCACTGCTCTCTACCCAGTATGGGGACTCCTTGAGATTGGTCGAGATGACATTGGAACTTTGCAGTAACAACACTGCTCTAGATGGTGGGCTCACCCTCGGGTGAGTAGGTCCCAGCCGTCGTTCTCACTGGCGTTAAATCCAGAGGAGAACGGCGGCTGCTTCCGTTTTGATTAGTCGCATAGCTAGTGTAAGTGATGCTCTCTTTTGGATAAATATCGGGTAGCTATTAGAAAAACTTAACCTCACCTAATCATTAAGAGTAAGGTGAGCTTGATGTCAGTGATGGAGAACGCCGAAACATCGGAGCCTTCGATGCGGCCCGCTCCGCGATGTGTCATCAATGAGGTCCTCGAGATAAACGATCGCACGAGTGAAATTCGTTACGGTGACGATGAATATATTTTGGTGCCTGCGTCGATCGACCGCGCAGGTGCTCTTCGATGGCTTTCCTCAATGAGGCGTGTTGAGAGTGTCGAAATTCAATTTGGCAAGCCTGGGCCTGTTGCAAGACTTAAGGGCGCTAACAGAATCAGCCAGAGTTGCAAAAAAGTGCAACTCAGCACGGCGTTAGGGCTCTTGGATCGCGGTGTGCGAGGCCAGATCACGGTCAACAGAAAGAATCTTTCCTGATGGTCGTCTGCCATTGTCTCGCTATCAATGACTCCACTATCCGAGAACTTCTGAACAGTGGGGCCCTAAGTGTTGAGGAAATTGGCACGCGTTGCGGTGCCGGTACGGAATGCGGAGCCTGTGTTGAAAACGTGCGCAGACTAGCTGTTCCCCAGAGTTTGGCGATCCGAATAGGCGCTGCTTGAAGTATCTCAAGCGATGGTGCAGCTGATTGGATCTGCCGCTAGCTGCTGTGGATTAAGGTCTGAGTAGCACTATTTGGGGGATAACTAACGATGCAAGGATCCGACACAGTAATTGAGTTTTTGAACGAGGCGCTTACTGCTGAATTAACTGCCATAAACCAGTATTTTGCCCATGCGAAACTTTGCGAAAATTGGGGATGGAAGGTTCTGGCAAAGACTTTCCGTGATGAATCGATTGAAGAAATGCGCGATGCTGAGAAATTGATTGAACGTATTCTTTTGCTTGAAGGGCACCCAAATCTTCAACGGCTAGGAAGTATCTCAATTGGTGAATCAGTTGAGGAGCAACTGAATCTCGATCTTCAATTAGAGATTGATGCGGTTGAAAGGTATAGACGTGGAGTGCAGGTCTGCTTTGAAACCGCTGATCCTGGCACTCGAGAACTGGTTGAACATCTCCTGGTTGGGGAGGAAAACCACCTCGACTGGATTGAAACCCAGCTTTCGATGATTGACGATATTGGAATTGAGCGGTACCTCCAATCCGTTATCGGCGAAGAATAGAAAGCGACATTTCACTAGGGCATTCCTGACTCCTGTGTTGAGACAACCTCAAATCCCAGACCCAAAGCCGCTGGTATTTGGTGGCTATCGAACGTTATGTAGGTAAGTGGCTGGGGAAGTCGGTCAGCGGCAGCTAAGTGGAGAGCATCGACAGTTCCCAGTTGAAAGGTTGAACCGATTTCAACTGCTCGCGCTAGGCAGCGTTGGTCCACGGGAATGACGGCAACTCGAGCCCAGTCTTCTCGGAAAGCAGACCAAAGTTGCTGCTGTTCATCGGGTCCGGACGCAACGCGATGCAATGCAAGTTGAACTTCTGTCTTGGCTAGCACCGAAGCACACCAAACTGAATCTATTTCCAAGCACCTGCTCACTAATTCGTGTCCAGGCTCCGCTAAGTAGCGTTTAAGTAGAGCAGAACTGTCTAACGCTAGGGTCACTATCGGCCCCTGATTTCGCGTAGGGCACGTTCACTCGATAGTCCGGTAGGGAGATCAAAAACCATTTCAGGTCTTTGATTTTGCGAGACAGTTGGTTCTTCGATTAGCCCCGATGCGATAAGCGCTTCTATCGAGGGGTTTTCGTCGACTTGTCCTGCGGGCCCGATCTGAGCTGCCACTTTGCCGTCGACAGTGACAAGGATCTTGTGACCCGCTTCGGCTGAACGGAGATAGTGCGCCAAGTTGGCGCGTAGCTCGCGAGTTCCGACATGCTGAGTAGAAGGTGAGTCGCTCACAGGGATCCTAAATTTCAAAGTGTGTACACAAGTGTACTCACTTTGATTGGCATGTTCCCGCTAAAAGAACTAAAACAGGATCCTTAACAACTCGTCGAAAAGGTAGACACCGTGAACTTTGCATTCACAGAAGAACAAGAAGAACTCCGTAGCTTCATCCGGTCATTCATGGAAGAAAAATCGGCCGAGGCGACAGTGCGAGAACTTATGGAGACTGACGACGGATACGACGCCGCAGTTTGGAGCCAAATGGCTGAACAACTTGGGCTCCAAAGCATGATTATCCCGGAAGAATACGGCGGTCAAGGATTCGGTTATGTCGAGTTAGGAATAGCACTTGAAGAAATGGGACGAAGTCTCCTATGTGCACCCTTCTTTAGCACCGTCGTGCTTGCCGGCAACGCCATAATTCATTCAGGAAATGAAGACGCCAAAGCCGCTTTACTGCCGGGTATCGCCGATGGCAGCACAATCGCGACCCTGGCTCTCGCTGAAGCTAGTGGCCGTTGGGATGCCGAAGGTATCAGCGTCGAAGCCAGCGGAACTGGTGACGGAGCGACAATAACCGGTGAAAAGATGTTCGTAACCGACGGCGGAACGGCGAACTTGTTCGTCGTCGCAGCTCGATCTGAGGGAGGCATCCACTTGTACACCGTAGATGGTGATGCTGCCGGGCTGAACCGAGAAAACCTGTCGACAATGGATCAAACGCGTAAGCAAGCTCGGGTGACCTTCAACGGCACCCCGGCTAGTCACCTGTGTGACACCGATGACTTTGCTTACATCTCGCAAATCCTTGATCTGGCAGCAGTGGCGTTAGCAAATGAACAGGTAGGCGGCGCACAATTTGTGATGGATATGGCCGTTCAATATGCCAAAGACCGAGTCCAATTTGGTCGACCCATTGGTTCATTCCAAGCGATCAAACACAAATGCGCTGACATGCTGTTAGAGGTTGAATCAGCTAAATCTGCTGCCTATTACGCTGCCTGGTGTGCCTCCGAAATGAACGACGAACTCCCATCGGTAGCATCTCTCTCAAAGGCCTATTGCTCTGAGGCTTATTTCCATTGTGCCGCTGAAAATATCCAGATTCACGGTGGAATCGGGTTCACGTGGGAACACCCCGCACACCTCTATTTCAAGCGAGCTAAAAGTTCTGAGTTGATGTTCGGGGACCCCGCCTACCATCGGGAACTATTGGCCCAGCGAATTGGCCTTTAGAGCATCTATTTCCCCGATGGGAAATTAGAAAATATGCTTGGTCTTGCAGTAGCAGGCTCCTTCGTAGTCGGATTTATTATCGCCGCCGCGGTTATAGGCAGGGAAACTCGGCGGTTGAGCCGGCAACCCCGCCAGCCTGTATGGCGGCTGGAAGAAGCCGCCGCGTTTGTAGAGGCAGAAATATCATTCGAAATAGCAGCTAAAACTGACCCCGAAATATTGAGAGAGCTTTTGAAAATTCATCTCAATGAACTTCAGTTCAATTCTGATCCTGATAGCGAACAAGGTTTCGCCGATAGTTCTCTGGTCGTACAGAAGCTGTACCGCGAAGCCAGGTCCGACAACATCGAAATTGCTCGGCCCACGGTGGTTGCAGTCATGGAAGCCCACTTGGAGTATCTCAAGTTGATTGGCGCATTGGGTCCAACTCAAAGGCCATCCTGAGGCAAGATAGAGCTTATGGAAGCACCTAAAGAGCTAGAAGGCCATCGTTACGTGGGCGATAAGCGTACGCAAAAAGTCTACGATTTAGAAACCTGCACAGATGAAGACGTGATTAAGGACATATGCGAGGCCAAAGCGTATGCAACATTTGGGCCAGATGAGCTGCGCGAAGCTCGAAATCGCGGCTACAAACTAGCTTCCTGCTCCTAAAGCCAGCGAATCTCGCCTTGTCAGTCACTACCTCTGAAACCCGCATAAATGGGGCACCACACTTAGAAGCTTTCCTCGTTCATCCTGAACGAGCTTCGACATCTGCCCCTGCTCTTCTTCTCTGCCACGGATTTCCGTCGAGGCAACGACCTGGCGTGCCCAGTAGGTCATATGAGCAGTTCGCTGAACGCGTGGCTGAAGAACAAGGGTGGGTTGTGTTAGCCGTTAGTCTTCGCGGTTGCGGTCAATCTGATGGCCAGTTCTCAATGCTCGGTTGGCTAGATGATGTAGCTCGATCGATCAAGAGGTTGCGTGAAGAAGGATCTCAACGGATATGGCTAGTTGGTTCCACAACGGGTGGATCGCTTGCAATTATGGCGGCAGCTCGCGACCCAGAGATTCGTGGAGTCGCAGTGATGGCCCCCCGCGCCGACTTCGACGACTGGGCAACCGACCCGCGACGCTTTCTCCAACACTGCCGCGACGTTGGAGTCATCGATAATGATGATTATCCCGAATCGGTAAGTAAGTGGTCAGGTGAACTTCGTCAGCATCGAGCTATCGACTCAATAAAATCGATTGGTGAACGACCTCTTTTGATTATTCACGGAACAAACGATCGGCAGGTTCCCTCCAATGATGCTCAGCAGCTAGCGGACCTGCACCCTGCTCCAGAGCTCCGGCTTATTAATGGCGCCGACCATCGAATAAGACATGATCCGCGGGCCGTGGCTGTACTTATGGGTTGGTTAGAACGCCAAGCAGGGGAGAGCCTCGACGAACCCTAGGAGTCCTTCCTAGCTATGAGCATGGTGCCCACTGTGCGAAGCGCGACCTCATCGTTCTGGTTGATCATTTCGTTGGCCAGTTCAATGAAACCAATGTTTGGTCGTGACCCGCTTTCTCGCATAGCCAATATCTCCACCCTCAAGGTAAGAACATCTCCTGCGCGTACTGGCGAAGGCCAAGACAACTCGGAAAGCCCAGCAGCCCCTAAACAGTGTTCACCTAAAAACCCTTCGGCGCTCAAACGCATCATCAACGACCCTGTATGCCACCCCGACGCAATTAAGCCGCCGTACATAGTTGTGGAAGCCGCTTCTGGGTCGATGTGAAAACGTTGAGGGTCGAATTGGGTTGAAAATGCGAGCATCTCTTCTTCGTGCATCTCAACGCTGCCTAAAACAAAGGACTCGCCGATCGAAAAATCTTCATAGCAACGATCCTTAAGAGGAATACCTGATGTCACTTTGCTTTCCTCGCCTTCGTCCTTTGTTTCCTTAATTGCGATAGTGCCTCGGGTGAATCAAGGTCCGCTACCGAGTGAAAACCAACGCCAGCATAATGACCTGCAAACTGTTCCCACCCGTCAGGGGTTACCTGAAATCTCTTAGCAAGCAATGCAATGAAGATTTGAGCCTTCTTCTCACCGAAACCGGGGAGCGATAACAACCTCTGATGTAATTCTGCTGCGTCAGAAAGATCAGCCCAGACATCTTGAGGGTTTCCGCCGTAATAATCGATCAAATATTGGCAGAGAGCATGGGTTCTCTCAGCCATCGACTTTGGAAACCTGTGCAAGGCTGGTTTCTCAGAAAAAAATCGAACTAAATCTTCAATAGGCAACCTCGCTAGGTCAGAAGGCTCGAGATCAAAGCCAAGCCTTTGCGCTAACTGATGTGGCCCTAGAAAGGCTCTTTCGATGGGAAACTGTTGGTCCAACAGCATCCCAATGAAAAGAGCCAAAAAGTTGTTGTTCAACAAGTCGTCAGCGTCAGCGTTGCCTGTAAAACGCAGAGAACCTGCCATGCTCTCCATTGCAATGAATCTATCCTTAGTTCAAGAGGGCGCGTACAACAGAAGTACGTGTTTTGGTGACATTCGTTATGCATGAAGTGCAGCCATGACCACCGAGGTATTTACTGATGGTGCTTGTCTAGGCAACCCAGGGCCCGGAGGGTGGGCATTTGTTGTTGATCAAGGCCCCTGGTCCTCAGGATATGAACCTCAAACCACGAACCAGCGTATGGAACTGACAGCCGCTAGTGCAGCTGTTCAAGCTCTAGAAGGTCCATTGTGTGTGTACAGCGATTCCACATACGTAGTTAATTGTTTTCGTCAAGAATGGTGGAAGGGATGGTTAAAGCGCGGATGGAAAAATTCGAAGAAGGAACCCGTGGCCAACCGCGATTTGTGGGAACCCTTCATTGAATTGGTCAATGCCCGAGGCGATGTTGAATTCCGATGGGTCAAGGGGCATTCCGGTGACCGTCTCAATGACGCAGCCGATCGACTAGCTACTACCGCTGCCGCCCAACAAGCAAACCAAAGCGGTGGCATTTATACAGACGCGATCGTGAAGGGGCTGGCTGCCGACGACGCTGCAAAAAGTGAGACGTTTCGCAAAGATGCAACACACAGCGTCGCTGTCTTTGGGCATCGCCCACCAGAGTTAGGCGGTTACGGGGAGAACAGCGTCACGCTTGGGATACGTCGTAAGCTCATCGAGATTTTAAGAGCCAAGCTCGAAATGCAATCAGACGTGCAAGTGCTGACAGGTCTTGGCTTAGGGGCAGAAATGTTGGCGGCTGAAGCAGCTGCAGCCTCTGCTACTCCATACGTCGTTGTCCTTGCTTTCGAAGGTGTAGAGCTGAGATGGCCTGATGCCACACAAAAACGATTTCAGGAACTCCTAGGTGGAGCACGTTCGGTAACTATCGCTAGCAAAGAGAACCCCAAAACCGGTGTCGAATACGCCAAAGTAATGGGGCGCCGTGATGACGAGATTCTTCGACGTGCTACTGAAGCCGTATTAATTCGCAATGGTGACGATCGAACGTTAGGCGATCTTCAGAGGAAGCTGGAAAGACGGTTCCAAGACGATGTGTGGATTATTGACCCACAATAGAGTCACTGATATCGGAGAGTTAGGCGTCCTCTAACTAGAGCAGAATCGTGAGGTGTTACTGCGCATAGAACGCTTCGGTCATCTTTCCAAGACCGTTCACTCGGGGCATAGCCGGTGATGACCATATGGGTTGGATCAAATACCAGTCCTGTGGCGTTCTGAAATCGTTCTAGGCAACCGCTTTTCGCAGTTTGCGCTACAGACGATGTGCCAGGCCACTTGGTGCCAGCGAGATTGAAAATAGCGAAGACTTCAGCTTGGTGGTCCTCAGCGCATGGGACTGCATCAACTACCTCAATTTCATCAATGAGACCAAGAAAGCAATCGCCAGGCAACAGTCGAAGCACTCCGACACTGCCACCCGTCGTTATCTCCCCGGCTGGAGTTCTCATTGATCCATCAAGAAGAGATACTTTGTCGGATTTGCCGCAACCGAAAGAGACGCAAAGAATAATGAAACAACAAGTTGTAAGTCTCACTCAGGAGCTGGTTCGACTAAACCGGCGAGGCGCATCAATGTGGTTTGCATATTTTTCGTATGACGCCGGGGGTAACGGAAGATCTGAATGAGGATCGGTAAGCGGGACGTCGACCAATCAAAGGTCTCGGTTACCAGAGTCTTTTCTGCTATTTGAGTCAATTCATACCTCCAAATATGGCCGCCGAAATGGCCCCAGGCAATAAGTCGATTTTCTTCGAACTCTAAAACACGATTTTTTATGTGGTAGGGCACACCGATACGCATCTTCATCGCGAAAGTGCTCCCAAGAGACAGGCGAGCTTGCTGTCCGACGTGCCCCTGAACGCTTTTGGAACCATCTATAGCTGCGTGCTGAGAGGGGTCAGCTAGAACATCGAATATTGTTGCTGGTGAAGCTGAAATCAACCTCTCACAACTGATCTTTCTGCGAGACATGTACAAAACCTAGCTTTCAGTCATATCAAGTACTGCTTAATCGAACTTAAGCAATTGGGAGGGGAGCGGACCGCGCCCCCTGCTAGCCCGCCCGTTCGTGTCGAAAAAGATCCAAGCTGGTTGGGATGTATTTTCGAAATGATTCCAAAGAGTGCCGTCAGTATCTTCGATGTGAGGTAGGTGGCCAAGACCATGACGAGTAACGAAATCAATGTAACCATCTAAGTCGTCGCGACCAGGTAAGCCGACAACGATGATGTCACTTTGGCTGCTCAGAGCGGCGACCGCCGCTGCTTCTCTGTTGCAAGCGCCTCACCAGGGAGCCCAGAACCATAAGAGCACCTCGTTTCCGGCTAAAGATGAGGGTTCGAATACTTCGCCTGTAATGGTGGAACGATCGAGGACGGCGAGCGCTGGAGGAACTTCAGATCTAGCCGTCTCATCTAGAGCTGAGGTTTCCAAATTTAGGTCTGGAGCCTGTGTTAGGGGTGTGTCGCTTGAGTCAGATGCAACGTCTTGTCGGCTTCCAGTCGAACAAGCGGTAGCGAGAACTAGACCGACTAGTAGAACAACATTAAAAAATTGGCGACGCACATTGCAAAGGCTATGTGTCAGAAGTCGCCGGACCGCTAGATTCGTTATAAGTGAGCACAAGAGCCTTGATAATCACAGCCTTAGCGACAGGATTGGCGATCCTTGTAGCTTTTGCCGCCCAGGTGTTAATCGCGGTTTAGAGGTCACCAAACTTAAGTTTGATCATCTTGCCAAGGCTCCACTGGTAGCGGGTTACGATTGGCAACAGAATGACTTCTAGCGACTTTGATGTAATTGTGATCGGCGGAGGACCGTCTGGCTACGCAACAGCGCTGACAGCGGCAGCAGCGGATCTCAGCGTTGCTCTAATTGAACGAGATCGTCTTGGCGGAACTTGCCTGCATCGGGGATGTATCCCTGCAAAAGAATTACTTGAAACTGCTTCGGTCCATAGGACCGTTTCACAAGCTGATCAATTTGGCATCATGACTGCAGCTCCAGTAGTGGACTTTTCTGCCGCCCAAGATCGTAAACAAGCTGTTGTGGATCGGCTTTTCAAGGGAATAACAAACCTTGTAGAAAGCAAAAATATTGAACTCTTTTCGGGAACGGGAAACCTGACAAAAGATCGAAGGATTGCAGTG
>Ga0163179_10000799_pt1 | contig 22432 bp, 15 predicted proteins | sample AtlANTMetagenome_FD_109643 | JGI IMG/M metagenome (GOLD analysis project Ga0163179, IMG submission 109643) | Marine eukaryotic phytoplankton communities from the Atlantic Ocean - Atlantic ANT 2 Metagenome | ecosystem: Environmental > Aquatic > Marine > Oceanic | place: North Atlantic Ocean...
CGAATGTGCGGAACTCTTGGACATCAGCATCGGCAATTTTGATGTCCTTTTTCACCGTGCCGCAAAGGCATTTCGCGACAAATACCCCCCACGATGACCGACGAACAACAAGCAATCCAACTGGCCGAATGGCTAGAGAAAAATCCAGGCGAAAAGCCGCCTGAGGGCATCGATCCAGATGTCATCGAGGCCGTGTATGCTTTGCGTCCGGATCTTGCTCCGTCAGCATCCGTGGGTGTGAATGAGATCTTGTCGCGGATCCAGAGTGGTCCATTTCGCGAAGCACACACCGACCCGGAAGAGACGTCCAATCTCATCCACCTTGCAGAGACTCGAAAGAAGAAACTGCGGCGATGGACTTTTATTGGCAGTATCGCCGCGGCGGCTTGTGTCTTGATTATTGCGATCCCTCAGAAAGAAGAAGCCGCCAAAATCGGCCCACAAACCCAAGGCCCTCCGGAAGTTTACACCACCAAATCTTCTGACATACGCATCGATATGGCCGAAAACAAGGTCGCCGAATTCGAAGAGGAAGCCGAGGAAGATCTCGATGGCGCTCTCGGAGATCTGTCCGGTAGCGGCACCGGCGGTGCTGGAAGCGGCTTGGCCGGGCTGAAATCCAAGGAAAAAGCCTCATACCAAACCGATGGCAGTCCTGGTTCCATGTCCGACAGTACTCCCGAACCCATTCCGCCACCCGCATCCAAATCTGCCCAACAAAAAGCGAGGACACGAGGGAAAGCAGTGGAAGCCAATCTGGAATCCGACAGCTTGGAGAAAAAAGAACAAGAAACCGACGAACTGGTTTCACAAATGCTGGGTTCGCTGGACGCGAGTACCGAGAGCGAATCCGAAGATGCGGTGGAATTCGAAGAAATGCTTGGCACGATAGAACCCGCGGAGACCCAAAACGGTGGCGGCGGTGGGTTGAAAAGCAGGGCAGGAAGTAGCAAAAGTAGAACCTCGGCTCCCGCACCGGCACCAGCACCCAAATCCGAGAGCGACGCTCCAACTGTCAGTGCTCAATTGAATCTTGGCCAGGCCAAAGTCACAGCTGAGGACGGTGAAAGCGACAAAATCACTTCTGTGATCAACACAAAGAAGGGCAGAATCAAGCAGTGCTATGAGAGTGAACTTCGACACAATCCATATCTTGAGGGGCGTGTCACCATTTACTTTGAAATCGGTCGTGGTCGTGTCCTTGAATCCAAGATTATCGAAAATACGACCGGAAATCTGAGCTTAGCAAACTGCATCAAGAGCAAAGTCGACAGGCTGCGTTTTGCGAAAGAAGTAGAAGCCAGCGTCGAATATCCCTTTGTGTTTACAGCGAGTCGCTGAAGCCCAAAAGTACATCTCTATCGAGAGACTGCTCTGCACAAAAAACGCATAGAGAAAAGAGTTTATGCGTAAAAAGCCTGCCCAAACTCGACCTTCAACGAGCGAAAATTCCATGGATGCCTGCTGACAGTCCTGTGAAAGCCGCTTCCTGTGCCTCGCATTCTCGCCTCGGCGAAATAAAAGGGAATCATGCCTTTTTCTTCCCGTATCGCCCGACGTTATGCCCAAGCGATCCTCCGTCCTGAAGAGATGGAGTGGATCGCTGGTATTCCGTACAACGACGCGGGACATGGATTCGACCCATTCGGGATGCATCCAGATTTTATTGCCACCGGTCTTGCGACCTTCAAAGCTCTGCACAGCAAATACTTCCGAGTCAAAAGCTACGGCACGGAGAATGTACCCAAGACGGGCTCAGGAATCCTTGCTGGAAACCACTCCGGGACCCTACCTGTCGACGGTATGATGCTATGGCTTGACGTGGTTATCAACGCTCGCCGTGTACCACGGCCTGTGGCGGATCACTTTGTCCCCGCGCTGCCTTACGTTGGCGTATTGTTTTCACGCGGCGGTATGGTCGGAGGCTCAAGAGGTAATGTCCGCGCCCTGCTCAAAGCGGGCGAACTGTTGATGATCTTTCCCGAGGGCACCCCAGGTATCGGAAAGCCCTACAGTGAGAAATACAAACTCCAAGATTGGCGGGTAGGTCATGCGGAGCTCGCGATTCGACACCAAGCTCCTGTCATTCCAGTAGCCTTCATCGGAGGGGAAGAGCAGATGCCTCAAATCGCACGATTTGACGGTCTCGGAAAGCTCCTCGGTCTGCCGTACTTGCCGATTCCTGCCAGCCCAATCCCGCTGCCCGTTCGCTATCACATCCATTACGGTAAACCGATCGATCTGAGTGCGGATTATCGGCCAGAACAAGCCGACGATCCGGAAATCGTTCGCGAAGCCGCCCAACGGGTCAAAGACGCCGTGCAAGGCCTCATCCATCGAGGCCTTGAGTTGCGGGAAGGGATCTTTCGATGAGTATGGGTGGCGTACTGGTCACCGGAGCAACCACACCGATTGGTGAAAGGTTGTGTCGCTCCCTGCTTGCGGATCAAGAAGTGGATCACGTCCTTGCTGTAGGGCCGCATCCGCCGGAGCGGGCCATGCCTTTCGCACATGGCGAGAGACTCGTGTATCGACAAATGGATCTCTCCCGCAGTCGCGCAGTCCACGAACTCCTCTTTGGAATCGCTCGCGATCTGGGTGTGCGGGTGGTCATGCATCTGTCCATGCACCGCTCAGTGGATGCACATGGCTCGAAAGTTCACGCGCTCAATGTAGACGCACTGCGCTCACTTCTCTCCCTTTCCGAGCGTCACCCCACCATCGAGCGACTCATTTTCAAATCTTACGCAGAGGTCTACCAAGTCCAACACAACCTTCCTGCGCTCATCACTGAAGACCATCCACTCAATATGGCTGGTGGTGCACCACAATGGATTCGCGATCGGGTTGAGGCAGACCTGACAGCATGTACCCGCATGGGTCTATCCAATCTAGAAATCATGGTTCTGCGCTGCGCAGAGGTTCTCGCCCCAGGAACAGGCTCGCAACTCTTCGATTACCTTTCCTCCTCAGTCTGCTTGCGACCCGCTGGCTATGACCCCGTACTCAACCTACTCTCCATCTCCGACGTGGTGCGGGCACTGGAATTGGCCTGCAAAGCATCCGGTGTTCAGGGTGTGATCAATATTCCCGGAAAAGACTCGCTACCGCTCTCAGAATGCATTTTCCGGTGGGGCCGGGCATCCGTTCCACTGCCGGAAGCCATCCTCTCCCCACTCTACCGAATGCGACGAAGGCTCCGCGGTGCTCAATTTTCCTACGGCATGAATCGAAGACGCTTTCATTATGCAGCCGTTCCCGATGGGACGCGGGCTGCCGATCTTCTCGGCTATGCTCCAGAAATTGGAATTGACTGGCCCACAGATAAACAAGAAGATCTCGAATAAAGGTAGAATGACGAGCCGCTATGCTCGCTACTGTATCCCTGCTACTCGTCGTTACCGCGGCCTACTTGTTGGCCCACTTTGTGGTGGACAAACTCCAGCACCGGTACTTTTTTACGACCGGAGGAGAATATCTACTACTCGGTGTACTCGTAGGGCCAGCCAATCCTTATTTCACCATCCTAAATCGGGATGTATTGGATCAACTCACACCCTTCGTCTCCTTGGCGGTGGGATGGATGGGTCTTCTCTACGGGTCCCGGCTCAATTTCTCGAAAATGAGTACTCGAGAAAACCTCATCGCTGGAAGAATCGCCTTTATTGAGGCCCTGTTTACCGGCGCTATCGTCGCGATTGCTTGCTCTGTGGCCTTCTACCATCTGCCATTCGACTGGCCGAGTAAAAAGCACTACTGGCTCGCAGTCAGCGCCCTTTCGGTTTCCGCAGCAGTGTCATCCCCCGCTGTTTTGACAATGGTTCGGGAGAAAACAAAGGCCAAAGGTTCATTTACCGATCTGTTCGGGCAAGTCCTGCGCTTCAATGAATTGTTTACCATCTTGGCCTTTGGCGCGATCCTCTGCATCTTCCATCGAGAAAACCCAGCACTAGGCGGTCGACCTACGGAAATCGAATGGTTCGTACTGTCCATCGCCATGGGCGGCGGGCTCGGCGTGCTGTTCTTTCTGTTCATTGGCAACGAGCACGATGAGGACAAACAATTCCTGGCGCTAGTCGGCATCATCGTATTCGCCTCCGGGCTTGCCCATTCGATGGAACTCTCGCCACTCCTCGTCAATCTCGTACTTGGCTTCACACTCGTCTCTCTCGCGGACGATCAACTCTCTTCCGAAATAGCGACAGTGCTGTCTCGTACCGCCAAGCCGATGTACATCGTGTTGCTCATTCTTGCTGGAGCAATGGCGCCTATTTCCGGCGCCACAACTTGGCTTGTTGCCACAATTTACGTTGCTGTTCGCGTCATCGGAAAAGTAGTCGGAGGCTGGCTATCCAGCCTCGGACTCGGACACGAGACCCGCTGGGACCAAGGCCGTGGCTTCTTAGGTCATGGCGCTGTCGCCGTCGCGATGGCTCTCAACCTCATGGTCGTTTTCCCATCCGATGTCGGACGTATGGTGAGTGTGGCCATTGTGAGTTCAGTCGTGGTCAATGAACTGTGGTCTGCTCGTCTTCTCAAGGGCCTTTTGATCGACACAGGGGATATTCCCCCACCCCAAAGTCCAGAAGCCTCTCATTCCGATCCCAATGATCCTCCTGGTCCCGTGCCAGTGGCTAGCTCTGGAGCTTAGAGAAATGTACGTTGTCGTTGTTGGAATGGGCGAAGTCGGAAGCTTTCTAGTCAACGTACTGGATCGAGAAGGTCATGATGTGGTCGCAATCGATGCTTCCGCCGAAAAACTGGCCGAGATCGAAGACGAGCAAGACGTCGCAACGCTCTGCGGTCATGGAGGCTCACCAGCAACCCTGCTCAATGCCAAAGCAGATCAGGCGGACTTGCTTGTCACCTGCACCGACGACGATGAGATCAACTTAGTCGGAGCACTCTTCGGAAAAAAACTCGGCGCCAAGCGGACCGTCGCACGAATCCAAGGCACGGAATACACCGGCGAAAAGCGAGGGATTCACCAGGATCTTTTGGGTATCGACGTGGTGATCAATCCGCGGATTCTGATTGCTCAAGAGATCACCAAAATCGCACGCTCTCACGGAGCATTGGACGTACTAGGCCTTGTAGGAAACCAGGTCGAGCTCGTCCAAATGCGACTTCCTGAGGGCAGCAAAATGTTGCACAAGTCCCTCTCCAACCTCCCGATCCCTAAAGAAACCCTCGTTGTCGCTGTGGTACGCGATGAAGAACTCTTTGTCCCGGGTGGCGCAGATGTCCTTCTACCCGGTGACCGGATCTACGTCATCGGACGTGCAGGCCAAATGGAATCTGTGGAGGACCTCTTCACAGGGGGCAAAGAAGCCGCCCGAATCTTTCTCGTCGGCGGGGGTGTCGTCGGCCGCACCATCGCTCACACCATGGAGGAAGTGGGTATCGAAGTAGTGATTCTCGAAAAAAATCGAGAACTCGCTGAAGAACTTGGAATGGAACTCGCTCATACAGAGGTGCTCCATGGCGACGGGACCGACATCAGTCTCCTCGAAGACGAACAAGTCGGTGCTTTCGACCTTTTTTGCTCCGTGACACGCGACGATGAAGTCAATCTGATGGCGGGCCTACTCGCAAAAAGAGAAGGCGCACAACGGGTAGTGAGTCTCGTACAGCGCCCAGACTACAGCGAAATCTATCGTCAGCTCGGAATCGACGTTGTGCTCTCTCCGCGAGAAGTCGCCTGCGAGCACATGCTTCGCTATGTCCGAGAAACGGAGCTGCAGTCCCTTACCATTCTCGAACAAGGACAGGCTGAAGTCCTCGAGCTCGTTGCCCATGCTGGAAGCCGAGTCGTAGGAACCCCCATCCATCGACTCAACATGCCCCGAGGAGCACTGCTCGCGACCATCGTCAGTGAGGACAAAGTACGAATTCCCAGTGGTGCAGACCAAGTTGAAGCAGGAGACACCGTGGTGGTCTTGACCACATCTGCCGCGAGACCCTCCGTTGAGAGACTCTTTCAGAAGAGGATTCTGTGACCCGAAGACTCGGTCGACACCCCCATCACGCACACGGTGCGCACCTCTGGCGGAGCGTAGCCCGACCAGTAGGTCTAGTGATCGGAGTGGTTTCCATCACGATGCTGCTTACCGCCTTGGTGGGACTGGCAATGGATTCGATGGAAGGCGCTAAAACAATGGTGATGAGTGCTGGAATCGTGGGAACGATTGCAGTCATTCTTCTAAGTGTCGGGAAAAAGTTCGAAGGCACCTCTGTGGGGCGCCGCGAAGCCCTCTTAATCGTTGCAATCTCATGGGCGCTGACCAGTGTGCTCGGCGGCATCCCCTTCATTATTGGCGCAAACTTCTCGATTGCCGACGCCATCTTCGAGGGAACGTCAGGGTTCACCACTACCGGCGCCACAATCATGACAAGCAAAGCCGGACTCGATGGTTCTGTATGGACCAATGATCTGGATCCTGCGCTTCATTTTTGGCGAGTCTTCATGCACTGGCTTGGCGGCATGGGGATTGTCGTGCTTTTTGTGGCGGTTTTTCCGGCGTTGGGTGTGGGTGGACGCCACTTGTTTTTCGTAGAAGCGGCTGGACCTAAGTCCAAAGGACTTTCACCACGGATTCGAGAACGCTCATCTATTTTGTGGAAGGTCTACCTCAGCATCACCCTCATCGAAGTCGTCATTCTCATGTTGGTAGGACTCGATCTTTTCGATGCCTCAATTCATTCCCTATCCACCATGGGAACAGGTGGATTTTCCACCTTGGCGGATTCCATCTCTGGCTTCAAAAGCCCCGCAGTCGAATGGGTTGTGCTGATCTTTATGCTGATCGCGGGGACCAACTTCATGCTCTACGCAGATGCGCTCAAACGGGGCCCCAAAGTCTTCTGGAATCACACCGAAACCCGTATCTACTTGCTGATTTTTGGTCTCGTGAGTGTGAGTTGCGCCATCATGATCTGGACCCCAGAAGGCGGCGTCGAACAGGCAGCAAGACACTCCACCTTTCAAGTTGCAGCCGTAATGACCACCACGGGCTACGGCACCAATGACTTTGAAGAGTGGCATACATTCGCCAAAATGCTGCTACTGGGCTTGTTCTTTCTCGGAGGCTGCTCAGGCTCCACGGCAGGAGGCATGAAGATCTTCCGTGTCATGGTGCTCGTAAAGGCGGCCTTTGCGGAGCTTCGACGCTCCTTTCGACCGAACCTCATCAGTCCCGTGCGCATCGGTCGCACAGCGGTATCAAACGAAGCCGTGCGCGAGGTTTTCGCCTTCTCCGCGATGTTCGCGTTCACTGTGCTTGCTGGTGGAATTCTCGTCGCCCTTCTAGATGGGGTCGATGGGACAACAGCAATGATGGCCTCGCTCTCCTGTGTTGCCAATGTAGGCCCGGGCCTCGGATTGGTGGGGCCCACAGATAATTTCGGCTTCTTCTCGCCGGAATCCAAATTGGTTCTCTCCTCGCTCATGGTGCTTGGCCGCTTAGAAATTCTGACGGTTGCCGCGCTTGTTCTCCCTAGTTTCTGGAAGAAATAGACGATGTTCCGGAAAGCCGTCACTGTTGTCGCCCTCTTTGCTGCCATCGGCCTGCTGGGCCTCCTCCAAATGGATCCGGTCGCAGCCGGTCATAGCGAACCTATCGGTGTAAACGCCGAAGCAATGGCCATCTTTGGCTTCATTGTACTCGCTGCGTTCATGCTGGCCGATTTAGCGGAAACCATCCATCTACCCCACATCACCGGCTACCTGCTCACCGGTGTGCTCTGCGGGCCTTACGCCTTAGGCCTGCTCGATCATGCTGTCATTGAAGATCTCAAACACTTTGACGATCTCGCTGTCGCACTCATTGCCTTGTCGGCTGGCGCCGCACTCACCATCGACACACTGAAAAAAGGCGCCAAGCTCCTCACCGCTGTACTCGGCGCTCAATTTTTCTTCTCTTTGCTCATTGTCGGCGGAGTCGTCATTTTGTGCTCTGGGGTCATTCCAGGCTTTGCGCTTCCGTTCTTAGTGGATGCACCGTGGGGCTTCAAAATCGCCGCCGCTCTCTGCTTGGGGCTCGTTGCATCGGCCATGTCACCCGCGGCAACCATGGCTGTAGTCCATGAAACAAAATCCAAAGGAAAGATCACTGACGCCGTTTTGAGTGTCTCCATCCTCAACAACGTCGTGGTGGTTGTTCTCTTTGCTCTCGGACTCTCTCTCGCCGGCGCTTTAGCTCCCGAATACTACGTCTCTGATTCAGAAAACTCCATCGCCATCACCTTGTTGACAAGCATCGGCGGCGCCGGAGTATTGGGTGCAGTCCTCGGATTCGCGCTTGCGTATTACGTGCGCTACCTCGGACACGAACTGCTCTTGGTCATGATTGGCATCTGTTTCTCGATGACCTACGTCGCCGAGTTCTACGCGATCGATCCCGTACTCGCCTTTCTCGTCGCGGGCTTTGTCGCTAGGAACGCCTTTCCCAAAGAGGAAGTCTCTCTCTCGCGCGTCATCACCAAGCTATCGCTTCCCGTTTACGTGCTCTTCTTCTTCCTCGCGGGAGCAGGGCTGCACGTAGACTACGTGATCAAACTGTGGGCCTTCGCACTTCTTCTCTTTGGGGCACGTCTGCTGTCTTTGTACATCGGAACCCGTGTTGGAAACAGCTTAGGCAATGGCCCAGAAGGACTCAGTCGCTTTGGTTGGCTTGGCTTTGGCGCACAAGCCGGCATCGCTCTCTCCATGGCCAAGATTCTAGGCGAAAGCTTCGGAACCACCGGAAAAGAACTCGAAACCATCGCAGTGGCCGGTATTGCTCTGAATGAACTCTGCGGACCAATACTCCTAAAAGTCTGCCTCGGAATCGCGGGAGAAACAGGTCTCGCGGAAGAGAAAAAAGCTCCGACACCCGAGCCCGAACCACTGCCACCTCTACTCTCAGAGGAGACGGAGGAAGCACCTCCTCCCAAGATTACTGAATGGCTCCCAGAGCCCCATCCCGGACAAGTAGATCCCTGGGCGGACACAGGACAAGATGAGCACAAAAAAATTACTCGTCTATCGCGCAACCTTCGCGCAGAACTGCAGTCTTTGACCCGTGAGGTCCAGACAGGGCCAGTCGCCAACAGACGCAAAACAGGCGAAGATTTCGTCGCGCAACTTCGACGGGAGTTCCTCCGTTTCCACCGCAGATGCATGGTCTTCGCACGAGACCCGGAACTCTCACGAGAAGCATTCCTCTCAAAGTTGTCCAGTCAGCGAGCGCAATTGGCAGCACGCTGGCAAGATCACATTCTCGACCGATCCGCACTTGCCGACTATCGCAATGAAAAGATCGCTATCGATGAACTAATCCGAGCAGTCGACAACCTGGTCGCGGGAATGCCTTCCTTCTTGGTGGTTCCCTTGGATGCAGAACTCATCCAATCCGATTCCGAAGATGCCACAGCACTCCGACTCAAAAAATGGTGGAAGCGCGTCCGTGTCGACATGAGCAGCACCCCACCAGTTCGCACGATTGAAGTAGAAAAGATCGGTCGATTCACACTGGGCTCCGATCTCTGCGAACCACTCGAACAAGTCGCAGCTCTCTTGGCAGTCACTGACCGCCATCTCATGAGTCGTGCTCGCAACATCTTTGAAGTCTACCGAAAGGCGCTATCACAAGCTGTGAAGTCAGATGACTTTCAACCTGGAAGTTGGGACACCGTCTTTCTGAAAGTTCGAGAAGAAATGGAAGAGGAATTCAGCCTCGCTTTTACCGAGGTAGATCGTCTTGCCGATGAGTCAGTACGCGCAACAGCCTTCGCTCTTGCGCAGCCTTATCACCGCTTTATGGCGATGATCCGACTCGCTGGCACCCCTCATTTGTCTCGCAATGAATACCGAGCTTCTCAGGTCTACAACAAGAGACTGCGGGCCTTAAAGCGAATTGACAACGGACTCCTCAATGCAAAAAACCTGACCCGCAGCGTCGGAAATGGGCTTGCTATGGAGTTGGAGCTTGTTCGCCTCCAAACCCGGGTTCGAAGTCTCATCCAAGATGGGTCACGTGATTTCACACGCGATCTACAGGGACGAGCCATCTACCAAACTGAGCGGATTCAAAACGCCCTGAATGAAATGCTTGTACCCATCGGAGAACTGCTTTCCCAAGAAAGCATCCGCAAAAAAGACCTCGAGCAACAACTTAAAGACAGCACCGAGGACTTTGCAAAACTACTCCAAGAAGCCAAAGGAATTTCCGGCTCCTTCCTTTCATCCCTTGAATCCGAAAGTGCCCTCGAACCCTTGAGACTTGAACTCTCAAGCTGCATCGACATGGTCAAAGAACGCTTCTTGGTCGCTGAGTCACAACCTTCTCTCAACGGACGAGGACTCCCTGAAACACCTGAGACCCGCGAAATTCCATTCCGTCGTCTTGTCCATCAGTATATGGACGCCGAAGTATCCCGAGGCATGTCTGGACTACTCAAAGAAATCGGGTCGGACCTTCGTAAGCTTCAGACAAGTCTGGATGAGCTTGAGCGTGCACTGACGTACAATTCCGAGGTCTCTCTCGCTGAAATTGAGGTCATCGAAGAAGACATCATTCCACCAACGGCCACGGCAGTCGTTCGAGAAATGTTCTTCGAAACCTTAGAACGTCACAGCAAACGGCTCCACGAAGAACGAATACGGTGTGAACCTCTCAATGCAAAGACTGAAGACCAGATCTACGAAATCGTCGTAGGTCATCTCGAATCACTGCAACGGCTTTTGATCGAAAGCAGGTTCGACGAAATGGAAGTCGAATTGGCAAAGGCAAAGGCTTACGCTAGAAGATCGAGACGCGATGACGTGGGATTCCAACTCTCGGACATTGGAACAGCAACCCAGAGACTGTCCCAATCCGTGCTCGGAGAAGCCGGAACAAGAAAACTGAAAAACTTCTTGGGAATCCCCGAAATTCATAAGAGTCAAGGCCAAGGTCCTGAACACTTTGAACCACCTAAGCCAATCAGCGAAATCCCAGTTGTGTATCACCGTATCTTTCAAGATGCGTCGCTTGAAGCCCGTGATCTACTCGCCGACAGAGATACGGAAATCAATCGGATCCAAGCTCACATTCTCGGTAAGAGTGGTCGTGCTTCACGCTCTTCTGCGGTCATTGCAGAAGGTGCAACAAATGTGTCTGCCCTACTCCAAGGGGTAGCGCGAGGCCTAAGCCAAGAACTGAAAATACTTCGATATCGCTTCACTTCACCGGTCACACCTGAAGACATCGAAGAAATCCGACAGGCAGCGAGTGGAGAATGCCTCATCCTCATCGAAGATCTCCGATGGTTCATAGAACTTCAGCCTGGCGGGCTACAAGCACTGCGGTTGCTGGCGGAGACCATCCTTGCAGACCGGGGTCACAATGCTTGGCTAGTCGGATGCGAAGCGTCTGCCTGGGAATACATCGAGCACCATCTCCCCTTAGAAGGCGTTTTCCCCGAGAAGCTCCACATCCAACCACTCGACCAAAACGACATTCAACGGGCGATCCTGGATCGGCACGGCATGAGTGGATTCACCCTCGAGTTCGATGAACTCGAGACCAGTATTCTTTGGAGACTTCGCAACAAGATCAGAAAAAAGGACACCCTGGTCAATCTCAACGAGGCACTCGTCTTTGAAGCCATCACCTTTGAGAGTGGAGGAAACCTCCGCGACGCTCTTCACCTCTGGCTTGCCAGTGTGACGGTTGTGAGTTCTCTAGAGGATCAACTTCGCATCGGTCGACCACCGCGCCTACCCCTTGAAGCTGTGAGAAGCCTCGACGAACACTCCTTGCTCTGTCTCCGACAATTTGCCCGGCAAGGTCGATTAAGTGCAGCGGAACACGCCCTCCACTTCCAACAAAACCGCACTGCATCTGAATCCCAATTGGCCAAGTTAGCGCACCTTGGACTGATTGAGAGTACCGAAACAGATCACTACCACTTGAGCCCCCGTTTCGAGGGCTGTATTTACCGTGTACTGCGGGAAAAGGAGTTGGCAGGATGATGCTTCGAATCCTCTGCTTGTGGAGTCTTCCTGCTGTGACACTGGCGGAGACAAGCGACTTGCCAACAATCGACGCGCCCGCGGACGGGTCGGCCTTCACGAACCTGCTGGTCGCTCTCATTGCGCTATTGGTCTCCCAAGCCGCTACCGGTCCGCTCAAAGGACTTCAGCCAAGCGGTCTATTTCCTTCCTTACTACGAATTGTCGTCTTCGGAGGGCGACTTGTCACAGCCATGGCTCTCTTGGCAGCCTTCTTTGTACTGCTTCCAGAGAGCTTACGTCCAGCCGTTCCGTGGGTCTTAATTGCCGCTGGCGTTGCCTTAGGTTGGTCCGCCAGAGACATGCTCCGCGACCTCCTTGCAGCCATCGTTTTGGTTGTAGAGCGGCGGATTCGCCCGGGTATTCGCATTCGCACCAAAGAACACGCCGGCGTTGTACTACGCATGGGTTTTCGAGCAGTCTACATCACCACAGATGACGGCGCAGAGCTCGGCATTCCCAATCGTATCTTCTTGTCCCGCTCTTACGAAATCGACAAAAACGCACATCTGCCCATCGAAATTCGACTTCGAATCGAAAGTAAAAAGAGCACAGACCATATCCGTGAATCCCTCATCGAAATGGCTTTGTTTTCACCTTTCATCGCACCAGGCCACCGCCCAGAAGTAGTCAGGGACCCCGAAGACGAAAAGCTCTGGCTCTTGAAATGCCGCCTGATTTCTCAAGGATTCCTCAAAGCATTCGAGGGTGCATTAGAAGAGCAAATCGAAGCGGCCTTGGAAGAAGGCCATTAGAATACATCCCATGAAGCTCATTCTCCCCGCTATTTGCCTCTTGGTGCTCGCCTCCTGCAAATCCAACAATCAGCAGGACACGGATACCGCACCCCAACCCCAACCCGACGTGGATACCGACACGGACACGGACACGGACACGGATACCGATACGGATACGGATACGGATACGGATACGGATACCGACTCAGGTGATCCCCCCGATCCCGGACCGAACCAAGTTGTTCGATTTATCGCAATGGGTGATGGCGGAGAAGGAAACGATGACCAATATCAGGTCTCCGTGGCCATTGAACAAGTCTGTGCCCAAATCGGGTGTGACTTTGTTTTGTACATGGGGGACAACTTCTACAACGGCGGAGTCGACGGCGTAGACGATGATCAATTCCAAACCAAATTCGAGATGCCCTATCAGAACCTGAGCCTCCCGTTCTATGTGGTCTTGGGCAACCATGACTACGGGGAAACAAGTGCTGAGTTCTGGAAAACAGATGCCCAAGTCGAATACACACAGCACTCCACAAAATGGAATATGCCCGACAAGTATTACGACTTCGCCAAGGAACATGCCCATTTCTACGGGTTGGACACCAACGCATTGATGTGGGGCATCACAGGCGAACAAGAAAGTTGGCTCAACAGTGGGATCAGCAATTCCAGCGCCACATGGAAGATCGCCTATGGGCATCACCCGTTTATTTCCAACGGCCGTCATGGGAATGCGGGAGAGTATGAAGGAATTTCGTACATTCCCGTGGTGTCAGGGGAAGATGTAAGAGATTTCATGGAAGATCATGTCTGCGGAAAAGTCGATCTCTATTTGTCAGGTCACGACCACAACCGACAATGGCTTGAGCCCACATGCGGCACCGAATTCATCGTCAGTGGAGCCGCTGCAAAACTGACCGACTTAGAAGGTCGGGGAACCGCCACATTCTGGGAAGACGACAAGGAGGAAGGCTTCATCTGGATCGAGCTGGCCGACAACCAGTTGACCGGCGTATTCTATGACAAGAACGGCACCGAAAACTTCCGTAAAGTCCTGACCAAATAAAGCAGTCAAAGTCGCCCAAACAGGCGCGGCTAGTCCATGACCTTCAGTTGCACATCGTCCACAGCACAGGGTGCTGGACCATTTCTAAGGACAATGTTCCAGTCCACCGCTCTTCGCATGCTGATTTTTTTGGAATTTTCACGAGGCTGGAGCCGAATCGTCGCCCCCTCAAACGGGGTGCGGCCAGGCCACTCATCCACCTTTTCACCATCCAAGAAATAAAGCATTTTTCGGGCTTCATACTTCTCACCCTGTAGCCTTTTCGCTGCATGAGGCTGAAACTTGATGTCTACAAATGGATGACCACGCGAATCGAGACTGAGTGAAACGCTCACAATATCTGTGGAGGTGGCCAATGGCTCGCCTTGAATGCCCGTACCGTGCGCGTTGGCCAGAAAGACCTCAAGCATCCCCGACTGGGTAAGGAGTTTCGGCATGGCCGTTTTATCATCCGAATTGCCCGGCAGGGTCGACACATAGCGCACAACACCTGCTTCCACCGACACCTCTGGACTACACAAGCCCACAGAATCACCCCGGGCCTCGATAATTTCAGACCATTCTGTCGCACACTGGGAGCGCACGGTGATCTCCGCACGAACGCCATCACAATCCCCGCGTATCCAGCCCATAATAAACAAACTGACCGCGGAAAGAGCGAGTATCCCTCCCAAAATGAGGGGAGCCATGTAGGCCCATTTCGATACGCGTACTGGTGAAGAATTACTCATGTTCATCGGCTAACATGGAGGGATTTCTTTGTCGGTAGACTCGTGACTTACTTGGTCGTATTTGATGCGGAGAATCGGCGACGTCTTCTCAGGAGCATCACAATACACAGGAAACCCCACATGGAAGAATAAGAGCCAGGAACCTGTGAACAGCCATCTCCCTCGGGATCTGCCCCATCATCCAAATCATTGTCGCGACCACAGCCACCGGGGCCGAGACCACCGCCGCCGCCGCCACCACCGCCACCTTCCTCGGCACAGTTACCGTTAGGAGCACCCGGTGTGGGGGCGAAACAGAGAGCAAAGTCCTCTCCACTTGCGTCGCTATCCGCACCATCCGGATAACGGCCTGCGGACTGATCATCGCCAGGATTTGGAGAAAAGGACACCGCTATCCCTTCGGTATCATCCACAAGGGCATCGTCGTTGTTCTCCCCGTAAATGACGGTGTCGATCACATTGCCTTCACAGTCAATCAGCCGGATACCATCGCCATTGCTGCCGGCATTACCAAGATCCAAGTCCTCAGCGAGATAATCGATATCCACAACCTCGCTTCCACCTACAAGAAGGAACGCTGATGCATCCACCTTGGAACCACTCGGGAAAGTGAACTGCACACTGCTCCACGACGATTTCGCAATCTCCAGATACCAACCATCTAAACGGAGTTCTTCAGATTCCAGACTGACTAACTCCACCCACTCATGCTGATCGTCCGTGCCATCTGGATCCGGCAAGAATTCATTGATCCGAATCTCGCGTTGAGGCATACACACCATGGGCTCAGTGAAAGTGTTCTCAGTACCTTGAGTGCACTCCTCAGCAGAAACAACATGGAAATCGATTGCTGATGCGTCGGTATCATAGCCATCTTGAATCCGAGCATGACAGGTTCCATTTCCAGGCTTCGGAGCCAAGGATTGGCTCTCACTTCCCGTGTCATCAATCCACCCATCATCGTTGTTGGGTCCATAAATGACGGTATCCGCCACCGATTCATCCGGGCAGAGCAACCGCAATCCGTCACCACTTGAACTGGCGTTACCCAAGGCAATAGAAGCAGTCGCGTCAGCACCTGCGACAAACTCTCCGCCAATGACGAAATATGCTCCAGGAGCGATACTCGCTCCATCAATGGATGCCGAGCTACTGAAGCTTTTGGTACCCCATTCAAGGGTCCACCCGGTCAGATCTACGGTATCCGCCGAAGCATTGTAGAGCTCGATCCACTCTGAGCCCGAGTCATCACCATCCGGGTTGGGAACAAACTCATTGATAAGGACCGGTATTTCACACGCCACAAAGTCGGGATCTTCCGGCCCCGTCTCACCCGTGTCTTCACCGGTATCTCCTGGCTCCGGATCATCGCAGTCATTTACTGCACTCGGAGTGGGAGTGTTGTCATCACAAAAGTCCATGGATGCAACCTGACTGTCCAATCCATCCGATGTGCGCGCCAAAGATTCGCCGCTACCCGGCTTTGGAGCAGTCTCATTGTCGGCAACGGCAACACCCCGATCGTCCAACCATCCATCGGTGTTGTTGCCACCGTACACCACGGTATCGGCAATCAAACCATTGCAGTCCACAAGTCGGATTGCATCGGCATTACTCGAGGCATTCCCCAAGTCCAGCTTTTGTTCACTTGTCAGGCGCAGATCAATGGTCTCTGCGACATTGGCCTCGCCTATGACAAAAGTGCCGCCGGAGGGGACGATACCCGCGAGATCCAATTCGCTTGAAAAGCTGCTCTTTCCGACCTGTAGCGTCCATCCATCCAAGAACACATCGTTCTCGCCGGTGTTGTACAACTCCACCCATTCTTGAAGCACCGAACCGTCAGAACCGTCCGGATTTGCGAGAAACTCATTGATCTTGATCGCCCAAGTATCCTCACACCCGCCTTCTGGTGCAGGAGGCACTTCTACGGGCACGAGTGACAAGCCCGATAGAAGCATCGAGCCAGCAATACCTGAGACAAGGATTTGATCGAGCATGAAAGCTCCGCCGAACGGTCGAGATTTTATACCCCACATGAGAGGAAATCGCAGACTATTGCCTAGGCTTTGACGAAATGTGTGCCTTAGTCCAGCCCTTTCTCCAGCTACAGACTCTGGCGCAGCAGCATGATTTGGCGGGCGATTTCCTTTTGCGCGGTACCACCGCGAGAAGTTCGACGCTCTGCCGCTCCTTCCGGAGACAACCACTCCATCACATCCGCTTCAAAGGAATCATGTGCCGCTCGAAGGCGCTCAAGCGTGAGCAATGAGAAGTCACCGTTCTCTTCTTCACAGGCTTTCACAAGTCGACCAACAATGTGGTGTGCCTCTCGAAAAGGCACCCCTTTTGCCGCCAAGTAATCCGCCAATTCTGTAGCCAACAAGAAGTCGTTCTTCAGCGCTTCTTCATAAATGCCTGTACGTAAACTGAGGCCTTGCCACATACCCGCCATGACCGACACACACTGAATGGTCGTCTCCACGGCATCAAAGAGCGCCTCTCGGTCCTCCTGCAAGTCACGGTTGTAGGCCATGGGCAAACCTTTCGCCATGGTCAGCAATGCCTGTAAATCCCCGTACACTCGCCCGGCCTTGCCACGCACCAACTCCGCCCCGTCAGGATTTCTCTTCTGGGGCATGATGCTTGAGCCTGTCGAGAAGCCTTCACCCAGTTGCAGTAGGCCAAACTCCCGACTCGAGAAGAGCACAAGCTCCGCCGCCATTCTGGACAAATGGGTCATACAAATCGCGCACTGTGCGGCAACTTCTTGGGTATGGTCACGCGCAGCGACCGCATCCATCGCATTCTCAACAAGTCCCGAGAAGCCCATCAAATCGGCAGTCATCTCGCGATCGATAGGATGGGGAGTACCAGCCATAGCACCAGCACCAAGCGGAGAGCGATCGACGCGCTCAAGCGCGTCCGAGAGACGTTCACGGTCCCGCGAAAGCGCCCATGCATGGGCAAGCAACTGATGACCCAACCAAACCGGCTGGCCCCTCTGAAGATGCGTAAAACCAGGTATCAAGATTCGACCATCAGCTTCTGCACGCTGAAGCAAGACGCCAATCAGGCGAGCAAGCTGCTCATCAAGTATTTCCAGGCGCCCTTTGAGCCATAAGCGTACATCTGTAGCGACCTGATCATTTCTTGAACGAGCAGTATGGAGCTTGCCGGCCAAATCACCCACATGCACTCCAAGGCGTGTTTCCACAGCCATGTGCACATCCTCTAAGGCGATATCCGGCGTCCAAGCGCCCGACTCAATCTCTTCTCGAACCTTCTCGAGGCCGGAACACAGCGCTTCTGCTTCCTCCGTGGAAATCAAACCCACAGCCCCAAGCATGGTCGCGTGCGCCTGCGAGCCATCAATGTCTTCATGAAACATGCGGAGATCCACCCCGATGCTTTCTGAGAAGCGTTGCATTTCTTCGTGGGGGCCACCCCCGAAACGACCATCCCACAGAGCCATATCAGGCGTTTCCTTTATGTGTTCGCTTCTTGAATTCGGGTTGGCCTTGCTTGCGCCGCACTTCGGCAACTGTCTTGTATGGCATTCCAAACAACTCCATGAATCCCGTAGCAGTGTCGCGATCGAAGGTATCCCCTTCGTGGTAAGTGGCCAAGGAAGGCTTGTAGAGAGAAAACGGCGAACGGCGACCTGTGATGCGAGCCAAGCCTGCAGAGACCCGAATACGTACCTCTCCAGTCACACTACGCTGACTCTCTTCTACAAACGCCTGCATGCACTCCCTCAAGGGTCCAAACCACACCCCATCGTAAATCAGATTGGCAAAATCCTGAGAGACCTTCCGCTTGTAGTTGAAAGTGTCCCGGTCCAAACAGATCCGCTCCAACTCCGTGTGCGCCATATGCAGCAATGTGGCCCCAGGGGCCTCGTAGATCTCACGGCTCTTCAAGCCCACGACCCGATTCTCGACCATATCGATTCGGCCCACACCAAAGGTTCCAGCCAACTCATTGAGGTAGGTGATGAGTTCTACCCCATCCATGGCTCGACCATCAATCGAGACTGGAATGCCCTGCTCAAATCCCAGAATCAACTCAACGCTGCCCTTCGCCGCATGGGAAGGATCTTTCGTCATTCTCCAAGCATCCGGCGGCGGCTCATTCCACAACTCTTCCATTTCCCCACACTCGATGGCGCAGCCCCAGATGTTCTGGTCAATCGAGAACGGCTTCTCCAAGGTGATGGGCAAGGGAATGTTGCGTTCTTGCGCATAGAGGACCTCTGCATCACGGGTCGTCAACTCCCAGTCGCGGAGAGGAGCGATGATCTTTAATTGGGGAGCAAGCGAGCGAATGGCTACCTCAAAACGAACCTGGTCGTTTCCTTTGGCCGTACAGCCATGAGCGATCGCATCTGCGCCCGTTTCCAGGGCCACTTCCACCAGACGCTTGGCCAAGAGCGGGCGTCCAAGCGCAGTATGCAAGGGATACATGCCCTCATAAATCGCACTCGCCATCAGGGCTGGCCAGATGTACTCCTCCACAAAACGCTCGGTGAGGTCATCCACATAGGCCTCGGAGGCACCCGTACGGAGAGCTTTTTGGCGAATCGCCTCCAAGTCCTCTCCCTGACCCAAGTCCCCGGTATAGGTCACAATCTCGGCCCCACCGTAGTTGTCCGTCAACCAAGGGATCATCACGGAGGTATCCAAACCTCCTGAATAAGCGGCGACAATTTTCACGAAACACCTTCCTTGCTCTCTTCTCCAAGAGCTTGAATCTGTTGAACGAGGTCATCAATAGTCGAAAGATTCACAGGAGCCACAAAAACCGTGTCATCGCCTGCAACTGTCCCAAGAATCAACTGATGCCCATTGCTATCCAAATAGGCTGCCACACCCTCTGCGCGTCCACTCAGGGTGCGAATCACCACGAGAGAACCATTATGACGAACCTCTAAGATCTCCATACCCACCACGCGACGCAGCGCATCCATGTAGGATGTGCTCCTGTCTAGCAAATAGACAGGTCCATCACTAGTATTCTTACGAACAACCCCAAGATCTCGGAGGTCCCTAGACAAGGTGGCCTGGGTACACTCCACTCCCTCTTCTTGAAGTAAGCCGACCAACTCTTCTTGAGAGCCAACCTGGCACTCCAAAACAAAGCGTTTGATCAATCGATGGCGGTGACTGCGTGACATGGGGGCCGCTTATACATCGGGCTGCATACTTATGCAAACAAGCCGGCATTAATCATGAAAGCCATCCATTAACACAACACGCCTCATCAAAAACGCCACCGCATATAAAGATCCGCTGAACTCTCGCCAGCATTCCCTGTAGAGACCTCGGCTTGAAAACGCCGAGACAACAACCACTCTAAGGTCATCTCAGTCGAATTCTCATCCACCTCCGCTGCATAATCCTGAGCATAAGTGAGAAAAAGGTCATCCCCAATCGACCAACCCAAGCGCACAGCACTGATGGCTTCTCCACTGCTTTCCACTTCCACTAAATCCACAAGGTTGGACATTCTGAGCAACTGAGATGCCTGCCCGGCCATCACACCGATAGCTGCACCCAACAAGTCGAGCCCAGCCCCTCCTTCACTTTGTGTCATGCTGCTGGCTGGCCGCTTGAATAGCAAAATCGCCGCCATATCCGTGTCACTCCAACCCTCATCACTCGAGAAATCCAATCTCAAGTCCGCTGGTTGGCCCTGAATACCCACACGAATGTCGCCATAGTGCGGAGAAGGGTAGACCGCGGAAATCTCCACGTTGGGGTCGAGGAGTGTGGCACCGGTGAACATCAGTTCTCCTGTTTCAACATCAAAGTCGGTCCCAAAAACCTTTGCCGTACCCTTTAGAATATCCACTTCGCCCTGCAAAACTGGGGCGCCATTCAAGCTCTCAGCCCTCACCTCTCCGTCCAATCGACCCACCAGTCCCACCGTAGACACTTTGGTCGCGACGGCGCCATAACCATCAGAAAGGGGCACCTCCGCTTCAATCCAGGTGTTTGGACCAAGATCAATATCCAGTCCATAGGTCCACTTGCTCCAAATTGGCGGAGTCTTCCGTGTCGCCTCGATCACGCTCCCACTTCGAATCAATTGAATTCCACTATTGAGACTCAGGGTGCCCTCGGAGAGCCACTCCTCGGACGTCATGACATAGCGCCCTTCATTGACCACAAAGCGTCCCTCCACAAACAAAGAATCAAGAGGACCTTCCGCCGACAAACCTCCATCCACACGCGCCACCTGGTCCGCCGTTGCCGAAATCCAAGCATCCTCCGCGACCAACTCCAGCGAGGCGTCGCCATCTTCGCGAATCGGGTAAAGAAGCGATCCACTCAGGCTACTCTTCCTCTCCAAGATTTTCAGCGAATTGCGTTCCTTTAGCGGAGCGGTCTTGAGGCTGTATCTTGGCACATAGAGTCCTTTTTCAGTAAAGCGACCCTCCAGTTGCATCTCTGTGAGCCGGAGAGCCTCCGGCACCCAATCCAATTCTCCATTCTTCAAGGTCAACGCAAGCTCAGGCTTTGGCCGAAGCACACTTCCCTCAACCGTGCCTTTGACAACAACTGCGCCCTTTCCATTGCGAGCAGATGCCGGACTCCAAGCATTCACCACTCCCACAGGCACTGCTCCCTGTATGGTGACGTCCACGATCTCTTTCGCCAACTTTTCCTTGAGGCGGCCTTCTCCATCAAGGTCCATATTGATGCGACCATCCATTGTGAGCGTCTCTCCCGCCAACTCACTGTAGGAATACACGTCATAGCCATCGTCATCCGCATAGACGTTCACCAGTGAAACAGGAACCTCTACTTCGCCTAAAAACCCTTCATTGAGATAAAACCCACCGTAAACCATGGGTCGAGAAGGGCGTCCAGTGATCAAAAAGCTACCGTTTAGCTTTCCTTTAAAAGGAGCGGACTCAGGTAGAAGGGGTTGGATGGAGTCAATTTCCATGTCATTTGCCAAGACCCGTACTTGACCGTCCTGCCACCAATGATCCCAAAGATGAAGAGGCGGTTTCGGGCTGTCGCCTGCAAGCCACGACAAACTCTCTTCCACCCCGGTGTCCAAGGCCAAATTCCACTCCATCATCGGACGACCGCTCTGACGGGAAGAACCTGAACCTTTCAAGACACCATTTTCATGGCGCAACGAAATATCCGAGCGCGCATATTGAGGGCCTTCTGCGAGCTGCCAATCCAAGCCCGAATCCAAGGTAATGATGGGTTTCTTCGGTGTACCTGCCAAGGTGGCAGTGGCCGCACTTCGCCCTTTTGGTAAATCCGTGAATTCCGGAAAACATGCCTTCCAAATCTTGTTTTCCGTTGGCTCAAAGACAAACTCCCCACCCAAGACACCTGTCCAATCCAAAGCCAAAACACGCGGCTTCTGAACCAATGGAATTTGAACAGTGCCATGACCCATGTCTTTTTTGCCGCGCCCCAACACGAAGTCCACCCGATTCCCAGCGCTTTCGGTATTGAAGTCGAGATCCAAACGAACACCCAACACACGATCAGGAATCTTGATTTTTCGGCCACGCAGACTTCCTGACAGCGCTAGCAGGCCCTCGATTTCTTGCAACTCGATGGTTCCATTCAGACTGCCTTGATGACCTTTTTGGGCCACAAAGGAATTGACTACCCGCAAAGGAACGTCTTGCAATTGCAGATTTCCGCGCCACTCTTCTTCTAAATACGATCCCTCACCCTGAAGAACAGCGCCCGCATGATCGACGAGTCGAATCCTTGGAACCACCACCCCATCATCCAACAAAAGAATCTGTGTCGGTGCCTCCAAACGCCAGACACCACCATCCGGAACCAAGACCAGCTTTTCCACCTCAACCGAATCGAAG
>Ga0163179_10000800_pt1 | contig 22424 bp, 43 predicted proteins | sample AtlANTMetagenome_FD_109643 | JGI IMG/M metagenome (GOLD analysis project Ga0163179, IMG submission 109643) | Marine eukaryotic phytoplankton communities from the Atlantic Ocean - Atlantic ANT 2 Metagenome | ecosystem: Environmental > Aquatic > Marine > Oceanic | place: North Atlantic Ocean...
TAACCTACATTCCAATCCCATATATTTGAATTACCTGTTAATTTTAAATCAACATCAGTACTATCAAATAAGGTTGGTCCGAAGATTTGGTTTAGGTTACCGATCATATCAATATCCATCGTTACGGTATTACCGGTTAATGTCCAATCACTAGCACAAGCTCCACTTGAGATAGTTCCACAAACTTTATTACCATAACCTATTTGGTCAATGTATAATTTAAGTGTATCACCAGCTTGGTCAAGCTTAACTACGTTGTCATTGGTTCCGGCATACAAAACCACAGGGCATAATAAAAGTAAAAATGCGATATATCTTTTTAACATTTTCATCCTCTTATTTCCTCTATATTATCAGGAGTAGGAACTTCAATAGGTAATTCATCAGGACTTTCTTCTATTGGCGCAACATATATAATTTCAGCTTCGTCTATTACTTTTTCGACTTGACCTTCTATTATTTGTTCTATTGGCCAATTAATTTCCCAGAATCCTCGTTCATCCCCCTGGTATATTAATTCCAACACTGCCGCTTCGATTGTTGATCTTAGCGAACGTGTCACCGATTCGTTCTCTGTCATCCCATCCTCAATCTCTATCAGTTGGGTGTCCATATCAACGAACTTAAATACGTCATATCCATCCGCGATCGACAGGATAGTTTTTGACGTTTGTACATTTAGTAAAATTTCACCGGTCAATGTACTAACCGCTCGGAGGGAAACAGTAACTATATCTCTTCGGTATTGTTGTGAATATCCAATACCAAGTGTTCTAGCTCCCACACCTCCTGTCTCAATATTGGTATCAAATCCTATGATACCTCCTTCGAGAATAATTCCAGCGAATAACAAAGGAGCAAGACCTGTATCATCTTTTCCCTCTGTATTATACTGTTCTCTAGTAGTCCGAACGATTTGTCGTTCTCTTGTAAGATGATCTAATCCTACTCTTTCTACTACTCTAAACCATGTTCCTTCACCAGCACTTTTCAATGCATCGATTAACATTGTTTCACCACCTTGAGATACGGCAGTACTAAACATTGCTGCATTTCCTTTTTGCTTTCTTTGACCAGTCTTGTCCATATATTGATATACGGCTACAACAACCGGATTTTCTGGTGAGGGTAAATTTCTTAATTCTTCATGTGTAGGCATTTCAACCACTTGTGGTTCTTCTACACACGCAAATTTATCAACACAACGTTTTGCATCTAATCCACCAGGTGGAACTATAGATGCACATCCTTGTATTAACCCAACAAGAAGGGTAAGTCCTAGAAGTTTTTTAACCATCCCCAGATCCAGCTGTTCCGGCTCCGATTGGTATTACAATTGTTGTTTCGGTACCATCTGCGCCTATGATTGTCATAACAATAACATCTTCACCCTGTGTACAAGCCCATAAGCTTGCATCACATAGTGTTTTTTGATATGTAATTGTATTGTCTTCTAGTACAAAACTACCGAATGTTGTTTCTGAACAGGTTCCAGCAGCGATAGCTTCTGGTGTACAGGTTTTAAATAATTCTTCTACAAGCTGCTTAGATAGTTGCGCATATATCCTACTCTCGAGGTTACGCATAAACTTAGCAAGTGTTGTATTTTCTGCATCTCTTTCTGCTTGTTTTAAAGCAGCTTCAATATCATCTTTAATCGCATCTCTTCTAGATTTCTCTTGGTTTTCAACAGTTAAATAATGAGCTGAAGCACCAATTCCACTAAATGATGGATTTTTAAATTCATGTACTAATTCATCAGCACTAACGTTAGGAGTTAATGCTAATACTGAGAATAGAAATAAGCTTATTAAAGTAGTTATCTCTATTTTATCCCTAAGATTTTTTATCTTCATTATTTTTCTCCGCGAGAGCTTCTTTTTCTTCTATATCTTCTAGAAATTTCTGTCTCTCTCTATATTCGAGTACAACATTAACTTTCTGTTGTAATCTTATCATGTCCTGATCAAGCATCCTTACCTGATCTATTAACCTGATTAGCTGCATGTGCATTTTTTCTATCTCAGGTTCTAATTCATTGGAAATAAATTGCCAAACATAATATATAAAATAACCCATTCCAACTGCTAATACAATTGGAAATCCATAATCATTAATCAGTTGTACAATCGTGGGATCGTTGCTTACCGCAATCACATCATCCATTAGTCTCTCCTAGCGTCTATCTTCCCATCTTCAACAAAGTTACTAGCTCTAGCAACTCGTTCGATAGGTGGAGTAAGTTCTAATGCACTACTTACTAATAAGTCTATTTTAATCATTTCGTTATTCATTGTACTTACTCTCGTTTCTAAGCTTTTACAAAACATAGTAAGAGTAGAAATTGAATCAACTAAACCACCTAATATCTGCTTTAATATTAGGAATATAAAATATCCCATTAATAATGCACCTGCGACTGGCGCACCCACTTCCATAATAAGTTCAAATATTTCCATATATCTATTTATAATAAATTAGGAGTTAGAATTGAATAGAAACACCACAACCACATGCCATTTGGACATTTGGATTGGCGAATTTGAATTGGGAGTTAATACCCTCTGTTACGTAATCGAGTGTTGCACCTTTTAGATAAGGTACTGATGTTGGGTCGATAACAATCATAAACTTACCAAAGTCTAATATGTTATCATCTTCGTGTACTTCTTTTGCGTAATCGAATACATATTCATAACCAGCACAACCGCCACCGGTAATACCTATTCGAATAGTATCATTACTTTGTTCTTTTGTTTTAATTAAGAGTTGCTGAATAGCATTATCAGTTAGTTCCAACATGATTGTGCCTTCTATGCGCTGTTTTCTTTTCCCAATCTTCTATTGCGTGTTTGATTGTTTCTTCAGCTAATACAGAACAATGTAATTTTATAGGAGGTAATTCTAAGATTTTAGCTATTTCTTTATCTTTAATAAGTTTAGCTTCTTCCAAAGTTCTACCTTTAAGCATTTCAACAAATGTGGTTGATGATGCAATTGCTGAACCACAACCATAAGTTTTAAATTTAACGTCTAAAATTGTATCATTATCATCTAATTTTAAATCCAATTTCATAACGTCACCACAAGCTGGAGCACCAGCTAATCCTGTTGCAACCATAGGATCTTTCGGATCGAATCTTCCAACCGCATGTTTTTCCGGGTTGGCTAGAACAGATTCGAATCTTTCTACGACCTGCTTAGAATAAGCCATTTTTAGTTAGCAAATGCTACACTTACTGCTAATGAAGTTGCTGCACCAGTTAATGTATCAGATGGAGCTTTCTGTAAAAGAACACTCTCACCAGCTGCTAAAGTTATAGTAGCTAATGTTGTACCACCTGAATTTTTCTGAGTGATAGCCTGTACACTTGTTTTATTGTTTAGTACTCTTACTAGTTTAGCAAATCCAACATTAGATGCTGATGCTAATCCAGCTTCGGAGCCTAATAGTCTTAATACTGACATTTTATTTCCTCTTAATAATTATTTATATATTTTCCAATCTCGTCATGAGCCTTTCTGCTCTATTTGTGACTTGATTATACCATCTGGAATCTCTACCTTCTACAGCAGCTTTTTTCCAGTCGCCACATACTAATGCAGCATTATGTTTTTTAAATTTACTTAATCTGGTTCTACCCATATTAAACATCATGTTAGCTATTACTTGTTTAGCTTCTTCAGGATAACCATCCCAACCATCATGTAATATCTTACAATCAGAAATTACTGTTTCGACATCTTTTTCAAAACATTCGATAACACGTTCTTCTGAGACAGGAGTGCCGATCGGAGCCCCCAATTCTGGGTCTCCTTCGATAACAAGATGTCCAATGCCAAATGTTGCATAACCAAGATGGTCATTATATATTTCATTTACCTGTCCTTCATCTATAATTAATTGTTCCCTTAATTGATTTATATTCATTCAATTATTTTCCTTATGTGATCCTCGAAAGCTTCTATCTTAGCTGTTCGATCTGGCCACTTTATATATTCCTTTTCAGGATTCATTTTTAAATTGGATAAAAGAGGTAATATTGCATTATACAAATTATCTACTTTATCCTCCGCTGCTTTTAGTTCAGCAGCTGTAGAGGAAGATGAGGCAACTACTTCTTGTACTGCATCTATTTCATCTTCATCAACGGCTGTAAAACCAAAATCAAATTTTAATAAGTCGTCTGACATTTTTTACTCCACAAGTATATTTATACTTTTATGTTTCTCTTTTCTTGGGATTCTTTTTGTTTTATCTTCTTCCACGCGGGTGACCGCATGTGCAGGAGTAATCTTCCTAACTTTTACTTTAGGCTCTGGCTTACCAAATATTCTTTTCCAGTTATCTTCCATATCTTTATCATTAATATTCATCGGCCGTCTGTCGCTTCCTTTTCCGCCTTGCCATTTTGGCATTATAGAATACCAAAAATCCCGTATGTTAATATTACTGTTAATACCATGCCACATAAAAATCTATACTGATCTCTTATTTGTTTCTTGCTTGCTATTAACCCCATTTTTTTAAGTTCCTTGTGTCCCATCGTTAGTCCTTTCTTTCCAGACTATACCGATACCTCGTCTTGTAAGTTCATTCCTTACCTTTTGTTTTACTTTAGGTTTAGTATTATGATTATTTAATGATTCAAATAATTCATCTTTACTAATCCCCTTTATATAATAGTGCTCAATAGTGGTTTTACCCGTTACTCTATTGTAGGAAGCACTTGATGGTTTAAATTTTGTTGGCATAATTTATCTCATTTTTTTCGCTGAACCATCTTTTTTCACTCTATATGCTTCAAAAGTTACATCTGGAAATTCATCCCTTAACTTTAGAAGTGCATATAAATTTTCGACATGATCATCGAATAGTCTTATTCGTTTATATTTTCCGTCTCTAAGATATTTCCTAAAGACGACTTCTTTATTTTTAGCTGCTGAGTCTAATCCAATGTTACCTGCTCTAACCACATGTACATCATCTATTTTAATTCCTTGTGCTCTAAATGTATCTAAGAATAACTCTCGATCATCTAGGTCAGCTCTCGCTGTCACAAATATAACATCAGATCCTTTAGCAACTGCATTTTTTATGATTGCTTTTGCTTTGGCAATCATTTTAGCTATTGGTGTAGAAGTTTGGTTAAAAATCTTAGCAGATTTAAATTCACCAAAATCGAATTCTTCACCAGGCTTTAGTTTATAGGAATTAAACTCAACATTATCAAGGTCTTTTATAACCTTTTTATCTTTCACAACCTTTACTCTCGCTTTGGAGTGAAAGAGTGTTTCGTCTATATCAAACATTGTTAGACCCTTGTTTCCTCGGGCCTCCAATATTAATTGTAATATATTCCTATTCATGCATCTATTTATGATGCACTTAGTCTTAGATCTTTATTGGCTCTTGATTAAAATGCTTATCTAACACTGAAAGGTTATCCTCGAATTGTGCAATTCTTTCAATATTCTGTGTTACAGAATCTAATACGTCTGGATGTTCTCCAACTCCTACACTATTCGTAAGGAAAATATTCACGTTAGCTTTGGCTTTTTCAATTTCACCAATATAAAATGCTCTAAGTGCATTTACTATTACTTTATTCATTACTTATTTTTCCTGTGATTATAATCACTTATACAAGAGATTAATTGGTCTACCCAATTATCTCGGTGCTCTTCAAATACCTGTGGACCCTGATCACCTGCAATTGCAACTACTAATTGAGTAATTGGTTTACCTGTTCTTTCTTCCCACATAATGGAATAAGCACAGGCTTGCATAAAGTAATTAGAAACCCACTCCTTCTTCTTATATTTTGCTGATGTTTTCCAGTCAATGATTGCTCTTCGACCTTTCCAAACACCAACACAATCTACTGTACCTGCAACGCCTAAATGTTTACTATACATTCTTTTTTCTGTTGCATATACCTTAGATAGATTATCATCTATTATAGGTTTTATCTCTTTGAAGTTTTGCATTGCAATTAAATTCTCAGAGGTAACTTCTTTACCTAATACATAATCTTCTATCATATCATGAACCTTGGTACCGCGAGCCGCGGCTTGTGAAGAAATCCTATTGGCTTCTTCTTCACCGACGCGTGCACGCCATTCCATGATTGCTTTTTTGTTGAGGATTGATAATACCGTAGTTACACTAGGATATTCATTACCCTCATCGTCAACATAAACTCTACCAGTTTTACCAGTAATTTGTTTTAAACTATAGTTTTCGCTAACGAGTTCTAATTCTATCATTGCATTAATTTTTTAATCAATTCAGCTTGTTTCCTTATTTCTTCTGATTGATCCTTTAGTTTTTTGTTTTGGAATCTAGATTGGTCTGATTGTATTTCGATTTTATTCATCATATATCCTTATTTAGTTTTGATGTTTCCTCTTAGTCTAGGTGGCATGCCACTCTTGATTCTGTCTTGGACTTCTTTCCATCCATCGCCAGCTTTTTTAAGTACTGCTCCATCTTTACCAGTAATCATATTAAGCTGACTAATTTGTTGCTGTAAGTGTGGATTATCTTCTTTGAATTTATCCAACTCTGTATAAGACATGGTGTATTCTTTCACCTCGCCTGTTTCTTTATTTAAAAAATCATATCTGGGCATTTGCTTTCTCCCAATGTTCTCCAACCCAATCTAATTTGTTATGTGTTTTTTCATAAGCTTCAGGGTTAAACCATTCCGGTTGTTTTCTTTTAGTCCATACCATTGGCATATAAGCTAATTTAGTATGGTAATAATTTTGGTAAGATTCTACTGCACATTCTGTAATACAGTCTGGGAATGCTTTCATTGCTAATGCAAAATCTGTCATTCTTTTACTTGGTATATTATCTGGTAATCTTTCCAAAGGTTTTCTTAATCTTGTATCTGTGACATGGACTTTACCATATCTGTATGTATATTCATCACATAATGCAACAAAATGTAAATAGTGCCAACGGTAATTATGCATTGATTCCATTGTCCAAGTTGTGCATGGGTGATACATGTGAACAGCCTTATATAAAATGTCTTCTCGATCATCTTCGAAAACCCATTTCTTGACCATTGTTTTTCCTGATTTAGATGGACCACGTGTTTCAGTAGCATCTAACATTCGGTGTGCTGTGGATAGCATTTGTCCAGATTCTAATATCATCTTAACAACATGCTTATCGCATTGCTGTTGAGCTGCAATTACTGGATTTCTATCTAAGACAAATATATTCATAATGTATATTATACCACATCAATCGAGAAAAGTAAACCCCCTAGCTGCAGACTAAGGGGATTACCCGATCTTTTTAAGTTTGGTGTCCTCCTTTTCTGGTTAATGAAACGAGCATAATTAAATCTCCTGGATCACCTCCTTAAACTCAAGGTTATTGTTTAACTTCTCCTTCGCTCTCACTTGAAGATGAAGCACCTGTTAGCCCTTCACGGGCTCCTCTGATAAGAGATGGGAAAGCTTCCATTACTAATTTCTTAGTAATTCCTTTATACTTACCTGCCAACTTCTTATCTTTCATCAGCAACACTAATTCAGCTTCATCTGGATGAAGCGATTCAAGACAATCGATAAACATCTTTTCTCTCTTGGCTGCTTCTAGGCGTTCCCCTATGCCACCAGTGTCGAAATATTTAAATCGTCTTGATATCCTATGTAGATTGCTGGGTTCGAACCCTTTTGGTGCATCGTCTTTTCGATACGGGGGTTCTCCTTCGGGTAATAAGAACGTTACAGAAGGATCGAATGAACCTGCTAATATCGTTCTCAGAGGACGAGAATTATTCTTACGTAAGAATTCAATCTTCTCGATTCTTGTTTTTTTAGATCCTGCCTCTGATAAGATCTCTGAAATTAATTTTTCAGCCATTGTAAAATTCCTCCACGACTTCAATCAAATTTGTACATCGTTTTTTAATTAAGTAATTTAAAACTTTCATTCTCATCGCAGGTTTCTGCGAATCAAATTGTTGTATTATACTATTATATATATGCTCAGGAATCTTAGATAGATCAATTAATGTTTCATTTCTTTGATAATTCCTAACTACTTCCTGTGGCATGTTATCCAAATTTTCCTCCCAGAACTCTATAACAGTAGCTCTTAAAGGGGTTTGTTTAAGTCCATCGACAAAACAATTATCAGGTGATAATACATTTGGAATACCATCTCCTGAATCTCCTCTACACTTATGTTCAAATAAGTATTTTCGAGGATGTTTCTCTTCTATTAATTTTTTCAATGCAGGCGAAAACTGCTTGACGTTCTTAAACTTGTGTAATTGTTTGAAATCTTTATCTGATGATATAATCATAACTGGTTCATATTTACCGAACTCTTGGGTTTCATGTGTGAGAGCTCCTATAATGTCGTCTGCTTCACATCCTTCCATATGTAATACTTTATATGGTAAATTTTCTTTAATCTCTTCTCGTACCGTATTAAGCACTCTAAATATCTCATTCCAATCTAATTCTGAATTGCCTCTTGTCTTTTTTCTATTGGCTTTATATTCGGGATAGTATTCTTTTCTCCATGTATTCATTCCGTCTGCACATATAACCATTTGGCCATATTCATCTCTGTAATTCTTGTTATACATTCGTATAGAATTAAGAATCATATGCCGGATAAGCTCTTCATCATCTAATTTTCTTACTATAATATTAGCTAATGCTATTTGGTTGTAATCTAATAAAATCATAGGTCTATTATACCATACTTTAAGGTGTTTGTAAACCCCTAATTGTAACATTTTTTGGTTGTCTAAAATCTGCTTTAGGAAGTATCATTTCTTCCTTATCTGTATAGAAATAGAACTTTACTTTGGATTCTTGGTGTCTTTCTGTTAACCATTTATACATACTAACTCTCCAACTTTCTAGGGTTAACTCAACCCCGTGTTCTAGATTTGATCTTCCTACTATTTTATGGGTAGAACTTGATACACTATCTCTGAATAAAGCATCCATACCATATACGTGTATTTGTCCTTTATCTTGGAACTTATTTAATATAACATCATGAGCATATTTCATAGCTAATAATCCGGTACTCGATGATATTCTATGCATGAATATTCTTTTATTATTAAATTGTTTTAATTGTTCGGGATTTTTCCTAGCATATTTAACAGCTCTTTGTCCTAATATCCAGGTATATTGATCTAATCGAGGTGGTTCTTTTTCTTCCTGATAAAAATCTCCACCATTACCATAATCTAATACTCCAGTACATAAGAATTTTAAAAATCTACTATCAGTCATACAAAGACCGTGTACTTTACTTGGATCTATTTTATATGCTGGGATATTACATAAGAGTAATTGCCCTTCAGGATTTTCTTTCTTGAAGTATTTTTTAGATGGACCGTTTCCTAAAACGTTTACTCTCATTTTAAGTGCTTTACTGAATTTCCACCTATTCTGATTTGGATAATACCATTATAATAATCATCACGAAGTAGAACTTCTTTTTCAAATTGTAGTTTAGCTTCCATATATGCTAGATCACCTTTTGCTTTTCCTAGATAAAGTATTTCTCTATGGAAAATATCTTTACCCATTTCTTGTACATCTTCATTTAAATTTGCACTAGAGCCATAATAATCTCTCCAATCAGATTCGACTAAAGATCTTCTTTTTCTTTTCTTTCCTTTAAGAGGGGGAAGAGTTTTCTTTTTCCAGAAAAACTTTTTACCAATATATTTTTTATCCGTTCCACGGTTGGTAATTTGATAAACAAACCCATAATATAAATCGGGTGAAAAGTCTTTTGGCGGTTCAAAGGTTCTTCCATTATATATCCATTTCATACATATATTTATGCAATTAAAATACAGTTCATATATGCTTCAGGCATGTGGGGTAACCATGATTCACAATGTTCATCTAGATTTCTTATAGGTTCAAGATAGATAGGTTCTTTCTTTTCGATTTCCTCTTTTAAATCTGGATTATTTAAATCAATGCAAACTGAATTATCTTCATTGCACATTATACCACACATATATGTTTCTTCACCATCGAAGCATAAGTTAGGTAAGATTTCTTTAGCTGCGCACCCGTTAATAATAATCATCGAGAGACTCATCATCATCAAAATCAATATTCTCTTCTTCATCTTTTTCCTCTTTATATCCACACCAAGGGCAAAACCTAGGAGTTTCCATTATCTCATCATCTGAATCTGTTTTTATCTCAGATACCGTATGGCACTCTGGGCAATGAAAGAAATTAATCATTATACCAAGCCTCAAATTCTGTATAGCCACCAATCTTTTTACCGTCTATCATAATTTGAGGGAAGGTTCTTGCACCTGGAAATTTTTCTAGTATTACTTCTCTATTAAAATCTTTATCCAATTGATAATAATTGTAAGTGTGATTTTGTTGAGAAGATTCTTCTACTATTCTTTGGGCTAATCTTTTAGCCATATCACAATATGGGCATTGTGTTTTTCCATAAATTTCTATTCTCATTTAAATAATGCTCCTATTACTAACATCGATAAACCCATAAAAGCTAATACTACTATTTGCACAATGCTCATAACAAATACCTGTTTCATCGGGTGTACTTCTACTATTTTTTCTATTAATTCTTCACTTGGTGCAAGATTAGCAGCTTGAAGGATCTTCTTTTCTGTTTCTTTTTTCATAGACTTAACTTAGATAATTCCTTTTGATCTACGTCTTGTTTAATACCACCAACCACATATGAAGTGATCTCAGTTTCTTGTGGAGCAACTTGAACGTTACCACCACCAATCCATTTTTCTGTCCAAGGTAATGGGTTTAATTTACCAACTGAGAAAGGACAAGGAACTTTAATAGCTCTCATTCTTCTTGCACCTATCCAATCAATATAATCACATAATAATTTTTCATTTAAACCAATCATTGAACCATCTTTAAATAAGAATTTAGCCCAATCTTTTTCTTGTTGAATTACTTTTATATATAAATCCACAACATCTTGTTCACATTCTTTTTGTATTTTAGCAAAGTCTTTATCTTCTTTTACTAATTCTTTTATAATAGTTGTAGTAGATGCTAGATGTAAATTCTCGTCTCTTGCAATTAATTTAATAATCTTAGCATTACCTTCCATCTTTTTAAGTTCCGCGAACGCCCACGAGCACGCGAAGGAAACATAAAATCTTACTCCTTCTAATGCATTAGCTGCCATTAAGCACATCCATAATGCTTTTTTATGTGCGTAAAGGTTATCTTTACCATTGTTATTTAATTTAATTAAATGATCGTAATACTTTGCTATATCATTTCCTGTTTCTAGGATAGAGTCAATATCGAGAAGTTTATCAAAAACAAAAGACGGATCAGGATAAACATTACGGATAATGTGAGTATAACTTCGACTATGTATAGTTTCAGAAAAAGACCAAGTCTCGATCCAAGTCTCAACCTCGGGTAACGAACATATAGGAAGGAAAGCAATGTTCGGGGCCCTGCCTTGAATAGAGTCCAGAAGTATTTGCCTTTTGAGATTAGATGTAAATATATGTTGTTCATGCGGGGTTAATTCTCCGAAATCTTTTTTATCTTTTGAAACATCTACCTCTTCGGGTCTCCAAAAGAATCCTAATTGTTTATCTATTATTTTATCTATTGTAGGATATTTAACCTGATCGTATCGTGCAATATCCACAGCTTCATCGAAGAACATGTTTTTCTTTAAATGTGATTTATTATTCTTTTTTAGTATACTCATATTACACAACTATCGCAATCTTCGTCGTCTATATCGACTTGGGGTAATTCTTCTAATTCTTTTATTTCTCCAGATCCATCATACGTATTAAAATAGTATAATTGTTTTAACCCATACTTGTATGAAGTAATTAAATCCTCTATCATTATCGACATTGGGACTTTTTGATCTTCATAATGTTCAGGGTTATACGAAGTATTAACACTAATACCTTGATCTATATATTTTTGGAGTATAGCACAAATCTTTAAATAATCTTCTGGGGATTTTTGATCCCAAAGTAAATCATATTTATTTTTTAGATGGTGATAACCAGGTACTACCTGTGCCATCACTCCATCTTTGGATTGTTTATATGATACTAAAGCTCTTGGAGGTTCAATACCATTTGTGCTATTACTTATTTGGGCAGATGTTTCGGCAGGCATTAATGCCATTAGAGTCGAATTTCTAATTCCATGTTTCTTTAAATTGTTCCTTAAAGAAGTCCATGCTAATCGTTCTTTAGGCTCTATTAAATTATCTACTGCCTCTTTATAAGTATCAATAGGCAAAATTCCTGATCCATACTTCGTCTCATTAGATTTAGGGCACTTTCCTCTTTCCTCTGCGAGTTCCATCGAGGCTTTTATTAGATAGTATGACCAGGCCTCTGCATACTTATCTATAATATCAAATGCCTCAGGACTGTACTTTAAACCTCTTTTAGCTAAAAAATATGCTAAATTTATTATACCTATTCCTAATGGTCTACGATTCATAGTAGAATCTTCAGCTTCTTTTATTGGATAAGATTGGTACGATAGGAGGTTGTCTAACGCACGTACGGACAGTGTACAGTACTTTTCAAAGTCTCTAATATCATCAATTAGGCCCCAATTTATAGCACTTAAAGTACAGAGAGATATTTCTCCTGGCTCATCTTCTCCCAATGGTTTTGTTGGTAAATCTATTTCACAACATAGATTACTCATGTGTATTGGGGCTTCTTCTTCTTTAAATGAGCTATGTGTATTTGCGTGATCTACATTCATTAGATATATTCTACCAGTATCTTTTCTTTCATTTAAAAATGATTGAAATACTTCTAATGCAGGTAATGTTTTCTTTCTAATACTATATGCTCTTTCGTATTTCTCATATAGTTCTTTAAACTTATCTTGGTCTACAAAGAATGATTCATATAAATCAGGTACATCTGAAGGATCAAAAAAGGTAATATTACCACCTTCTAATAGTCTTTCATACATTAATTTGTTAAATTGAAAAGCATAATCCATATGCCTTACTCTTGTTTCTTCTGTACCTTTATTGTTCTTTAATACAACTAAGTCCTCGAATTCATAATGCCACACGGGCAGGTATACGGTCGCTGCGCCCCCGCGTACGCCCCCTTGCGAGCACGACTTAACTGCTGCTTGAAAGTATTTAAGGAATGGTATAAGACCAGTATGAACTACTGATCCGTCTCCGATCTTTGCTCCCAAGGCCCGTATTTGTCCTGATCCAATTCCGATACCAGCTTTTTTACTGATGTAACGGACGATGGAAGTACTAGTAGCATTAATAGAATCAAGGCTATCGCCAGACTCAATAAGTACGCAGGATGAAAATTGTCTCGTAGGTGTACGTACACCCGCCATGATAGGTGTTGGCAATGAGATATAAAATGTTGAAATTGCATCATAATAAGATTTAACCCAAGCTAATCGATCTTTTGTTTCGTCTGCAAACAATGTTGCAGCGACCATCATATAAAGCATTTGGGGAGATTCATATAATGTTTTAGTACTTCTTTCTTGTACTAAATACTTTCCTCTAAACTGTTCCATTCCAGCATAGGTAAAGTTATCATCTCTATCATGTTTAATATAATTATTTAATTGATCTAGTTCTGATTCAGAGTATTTGTCTAGAATGGATCTATCATATACTCCGCGTTTAATATTCTTAGCTACTAGGCGTTTTAATCCCCATGGTTCATATTGACTATATACTTCTTTTCTAATTTTGTATGAGATTAACCGAGCTGCAACAAACTGGTAATTGGGGGTATTATCAGAAATAAGTTCTGATGCACTCTTAATAAGAAGTTCATGCATATCATAAGCTGGTATCTTATCATATAGTTGTATGTTTGCTTTAAGTTCAATTTCTGATTGTGATACTCCTGTTATCCCTTCCGTTGCCCATTCAAGAACCTTATGTATTTTCTCTAAATCGAATAGTTGTAAACTGCCATCTCTCTTAGTGACATTGATTTGCATGTGGTTTATTCCGCTGTTCATAATGTATATTATACCATAGTTTATGGCAAATGTAAATAGTTATTTAATTTTTTTTTCTAATTTAGCGATTCGAGTTTCATATTTCTTCATTACTTTATTAAACTCTTCCTCTCTATCGGGGTGAGACCATCCTTCTAATTTACGAACTCTCTTCATCATTAGAGGATAATCTTGTTCAAATTTAGATTGTTTCTTTGCAATCTCAATGTCATACTTCTCAGAAATATATTGCATAAATTGATTAATTCTATTTTGAAAATATATACCCATTTTAGTTTGAGCATACCATTTATAGAATTGAGATCCTAATACAGATGACATTATTGATTTTAAAAGAAACCAATACATTATTGAGCTCGGATTAACTTCTTAATTGCTTTAACGTAATTTGGTATACCGTGGTCTACGATACCATCAAAGAACTTAAATCTTTTCCAAGAGTTAAAAACTCCTAAGAATAAATCATACCAAGTTGGTTTAGGTTTTTGATTACCAACAGCATCGAAATAAATCATTTCGCCGTGATGTCTAAATCCTAACCATGCTGGTGGAATTCTACAAACTATATCATTGTTATTCATAAATCTTAAATGTGGGCATTTAATATTCTTTATGAATCTTGGTCCACCAACTCTTGGTGATCCAAAAGTAAATAATTCATGTGGCTGATATCTTGTAGCTGCGATTGTTGCCATTGCAGCGCCTAAAGAATGACCAGTCATATAAACATCTTTTCTTACTTTAAGTTGATCGTTGTGTTCTATTTCAGCTAGTACATCCATCCATAAATCATTAACTTCTTTTTGGAATCCACTATGTACTTTACCACCTGCTCGAGCAGCACCTTTAATCATATTAAGATCTGCCATTACATCATTAATCTTTGAAGGTTCAGTACCTCTAAAAGCAAACCAAAGATCATTTCTATCTTTTGCTACTAGTACTTCTGCTCCATCTCTAGAAATTAATTTTACCCAAGCAAAGCCTAGTTTCTTTGCTGCAGCTATTGCAGCCTTTTCACTTTTATATGCGTGCGCAGATAATTGAGCCGCAATTAGAGCTCTTTCTAATTGGGTTTTTTCTTCTTTATGTCTTGTTGTTGCCATTAGTCTTTTTTCACCTCGATTTTTCCCCCTACAGCTTCTTCGCCATTAGGTAACGTAACATTACGATAATAAACTACGACCTCTTGAACTTCACGTATATACCTACGGAGTTCTTGCATATTATAAGCCATCAGTTCATAATCTTCAACGGAAATAGCAAAGAATACTATATCACCGTTGTTCTTTTTCTTTACTTCATCTAGAAACCTATCTAAATAAGTATATCCTTCAGGCCAATCAGGATTCTCTTTACCGAGTTTACATACTCTGATAACTTTACCTTTTTCATTTAGTAAACCATCAGGATGATCCATCTTAGGCCTTTTACCTTCCTCGTCTTTAACACAAGGATTTGTAATTTTTGCTGTTGAAACTACATGCCAAACAGGTTCTTTTAAATCTATTGCCCTTGGCATTGTAGGTTGAATAATATCTATTTGTATCGGTTTACTAGATACCTCAATCTGTTTTGTTCCCCAACTAGCGCAACTAGTTGTTAGGATTAATATCGGTGCTAGGATTATCCAGCGAGTCCAATTCTTTACTATCATTTTCTATTGCCTCAAAAACGGACTGTGTTTGATCATTAGCCCGTGTTTCTATCATACCTGGTTTAGCTATAGCTAATTTATTTAGATTATGTCTTCTAAATATATCCAAATATCCATTCATCTCAGCTTCAATCTGAGCATTCTTAGAAGCTAATTGATTCAAGGCTTTACCTTGATTCTCATAGCTTTCTTTTATTACTTTAATCGCTTCTTCTTGTTCAGCTACCGCAATCTCTAATTGCATATTGTTCATTGATAGTGTTTGATTCTCTGAATACAACCACCAACAAGCTATGCCGAGAATAAGAAGTATTCCCATTAATATCTGTTGCATTATGAGTTATCCTCAATATATTGCTTTATATCTGATACCGTTAATAAAGTTTCTGAATCTTCATCAGGGATTTCTATATCAAATTGTTCTTCTAATTGCATAACTAGTTCAACAATATCTAAAGAATCCGCACCTAAATCTTCTATAATTTTACAATCATCTTTAACCATATCTACATCACAACCAAGTTGTTCTGCTATTATTTTTTCTATCGCCATTAGTCCATAGTCTCCGTCATATAATCCATGGGTGTTGCTGTTTTTAATTCTACTATGTGGCCTTCCATGGTTTTAAACCTCATATGCTTTTGTGTGCATCTGTAGAATCTACGAACTTCAAATTTTCTTTCTAATACATCTACAACTTCACCTTCGGAGTTGTATTGATTGTGGGATACGTAAAGGTATTGGTGGTTTTCAAACCAACTTAATATCCATTTCCATATGGATTTAAAAAATGTCTTAACCTTTTCCATTCATCCTTTTCTGCATTTTGATAATAATAGGATTCTTTTCTTTTCCTATAATCTTATCTTTCTTTTTCTTTTTCATGTGAACCCCGGGTTCACCTTTAGCACCGACACCAATTCCGTCGATACCACCAGCACTAACTGAATTAGCAGCTGCGTCTTCCCACATTTTTTTAAAAGTTTTTAAGTCCATATATTATATATACATCTCTTTGAATGTATTTACTCGTTTCTTAGATTCTCCTAACATATACTTTTTAGAAGAATCAATATTATAATTGTTATCTTTCAAGAAATTCTTATTAATTAATACTTTGTACATCTTTTTAGATCTATCATCTAGGTTAAATATTCCTTTTCTTATTATTCCTGTATCACCTATCTCAATATCCATCTCAACATATATTCTTGTTTCTAATGTACCTGCTCCGTGTGCACCATCTCGTACATCTTTTCTATAAAGAATATCTCTAGTATATTTTGTTCCTTCAAATGTAAATGATACTTGTTTTCCTTTCTTTTTAATATCTGATGCATCTATTGCAATACCACCAGACCAATTACCTGTATCAAATTTAGCTTTTACCTTTTTACCTTCTATCTTAACCCATTCAACTACACCTATAGTTTTCTTTGGTCTATCCCAATTTTCCTTATCAGATAATACTTCTAATAGATCTTCTAGTACAGCATCTCCGCCATCACCTTTATCTCCATCGTAGATATAAAAGTCAGAACCAGTTCCAGGTGAAGAGTTAATCTCTAATATTTCTGGTTTACCATCTCTTATGATATGATCCACTCCACAGAAATATGCACCAGCTACCTTAGCTGATTTTATAACCATTTTTTCTTCTACATCAGTTAACTTATACGGTTTGGTTTTATTACCAAGGGATTTATTTGTACGGAAATCTGATTTCTTAGTATTTAATCTTTTAACTGAAGCTATTACTTTATTATTTAATACAATTGATCTTACATCAAAATCTATATCAATATATTCTTGTAATATTAAATCTGCTTCATGTTTCCAAAGTGCTTGTAAAACTGATTTAAGTGATTCTTCACTCTCAATTTTCATAACACCTATACCCTTAGAACCTTCAATTGTTTTTGCTATGATTGGAAATTTACCTCCAACTTCTTCTAATGCAATTGGAATAGATTCGTCGTTAATAACCAAAGCTGTTCTTGGTGTAGGTATACCAGCTCTTTTTAATTTAATAGCTGTTGTAAATTTGTTTGCACTATCAGTTGTGCATTCTAAAGTGTTAATCATAAACACTCCAGCCTCTTCCATAGATTTAATTACACCTCTTCGAGATGGATTTTGCATTGCTCCACCACGTACAATACATGCAGTATCTGATTTAGGTACTGTTACCTTTGTTCCTTTACCGTCATAATTATGGATAGTTAATTCAGGTCCCATTAAATCTTTATCTATTACGTATGCGTGTTCTACCTGAATAGCGAAGAATGGCATTTTTCTTTTTTCAGCCATCTTAGCAAGTTTTCTCATAGTTGGAGGAGCTTTACCTTTGTTGGCATTATAATCAGTAAGTGCTATAATATGTAAGTTCATCTTACTATATCTCCATTACAAATATAAATTTCTTGGTTTGTTTTTTGATGTAATACTTTATATATTGAATGTCCTAAGAATTCAGAATAAGGTTCTATTTGTTCTTCTACCTTTATTCTAGAGTTAGCTGGAGCAATTACCTCTCCTGTTTCAGGAGAAGCTATATCATTTACTAAGACGTATGAACCGGGATTTAATTTACCATCGATGGATTGGAACCATGTGTTTTCTTGTATTTCTAAATTATCCCAATCTAAATCCATTTCTAATTTATCCATTATTTTACAAATTCTTTTTTCGCTCATTCCTGTATGTTCTCTAAGTAGGAATAAAGCTGCTATATAAGAAGCTGTTCTTGTTTTACCAAATGGGATTTTGTTAAGTAATCTTTTTATATTAAATACTAATCTATGAAAGATAGTATATGCTGCTTTTTGATCACCAGTTTCTATTTTTGTCTTTTTTTTAGTTTCAGGGTCGATTGTTCTTCGACCATCTTTATCAACAATACCTAACTTAAAGGCTACTGTTTTATTCCAAGGAGTAACTAATAATTTTAAAAAGCGAAGTGCATATGCAGTATCTGCAATTCGGGAGATAGCACCTTCTTTCAGCTGTTGTATATGATTTGTTGTATATCTCATAGTCCTCTTAGTCTCTCTACAATTTCTGGATCCATACCTATTTCAACCTTCTCTTCTTCTGGTAAATAGTGCAGAAATACTAAGAATGGTTTTATATAATGATAATGTTCATTATTGATTTTAAACCATACCATATGATTGGCTGCTTCTATACCGAAACAATTATATATTACTATAAGATGATTAAGTATTAATCTCTCTTGGAGATCATCATCAGTTTCGTATCGTTTAAGTAGTCTTTTTAAATACTTAAATCTAGAAAGATCTTCTTTAAACTCTTCAACATCCATACATTCTGGATTGTTATAATGTTTAGCTGCGAACAACTCAAAGTTTTTATTTGTCAATTCAATTTTATTCATCATATAACTATCTATGATAGCTGGATAAGTCTTTTAGTCTTCTTCACCCTCACCAGCGTCGTAGTTCTTATCTACATAGTCAAAGAATTCTTTTCTTTTCTCTTTGTCTAGATCTTGAGGTGAATCAACGCCAAACTTCTTAAGAGCTTTCTTAAAGAATGCTTGGTATTTCTTTTGCTTAGGAGAAAGTTCATCTTCCTGCTCATATTCAGCCATCATATCTTCTTCTTTACCTTCAAAGATACCTTTAAATAGATCTTCTACATCCGCTGAATCCATACCATACATAGGTCCAGTTAAGTAATCTAATAGATTTTTCTTTTCGCCAGTAACATCAGCTGTTGTTCTTCCTGTTTGTTTGAACTTAAGCTTATATTTCTTTTCAGCGTCTTTCATATCTTTTTTGTCACCGACAAAATCAATATCAATTGTTGTTTTACCTCTACCTGGTCTTTTAGCTTCTGATACTGTTTCTTCTTTAGTAACAGATCCGTCGTTATTCATACCAGACTTCTTAACCTTGTGCTTGTCCTTGAATTCCTTTTCGTCTTTAGCTTTAGGCTCTTCAACTTCATTTACTTTAGGTTTCTCGTGTACCCAACCTTTCTTTGTATATTCATCGTGTTCTTTTTCATTCTTAACATCGACTTCTTTTCCAGATTTAGGATCGTACATTTTGTGAGGATAAGAAACTTCTTTAACCTCTTTTTTCCCTTCTAAAACATCGCTCACTGCTGATGCAATATCAAGGTTTTCTTTATCTTGCAATTTCATAGTTTATCTCCCTTATTGCATTGTTAAAAACATTCCAGTGATAGCCGTAGCAGCTGATGCTAAGATTATCCAGAACACTTTATTTATAATATTTACCGTTGAAGAATTGGATATTACCGCTTCTTCTAACTTATCAATTCTTATAGTAAGATGTTGTATCATTTCCGATTGCTGCTTACTAAAAGATGTTAATGTAGCTATCTTTTCTTCTGCTCTTGCGATGCTAATTACCGCTTCAGATAGCTTATCTAATTTACCTTCTATACGGTCAAGCCTAGCTGCCGCTTCCTCTCGTTGTTGTTGCACTGTCATTTGTGTTGCCATTATCGTATTTTAACTCCGAGCTTTCTTAATCTAGCAGTAACTATATCATTAGCTCGTTTACCGTTAGTTCTTTTATTATTAGGATCTAATTGATCTAGCATCTCATCGTCAAATACATAACCTTGTAATTCTTTAGTATAAGCTTCTAAATCTTTATGATCCGATTTTCCGTCTTCTCCATGAATAATTAATACTTTTTTATTTGCTCTAAGAAACATTACCAATCTTCGTGCTGCATCTTTAGCTTTCTCTGGGTCTTTATCAAATAAACCCATAGACATTGTTCCTTCACTAGCAAGAGCTAATTTATTATTCCAAGTCATATACTTAGCTTCGACTGGCTTAGTTTCTTTTCTAGCTTCTTTAAAGGTTTTCATTAGCCTCTCACCCCACGCTTAATTGCAACCTGTAGGCCTTTAAGTAACGCACCAGCTTTATCTCCATCTATTTGGATAGTACCTCTATCTTTTGCATGTAGAACATCTATTTGCAGTCCTACTTGTCCTTTACCTTTTGAAAATCTAGTGATTTGAATTCCATCTTTATTATAAAGATCAGTAGCTTCTTCAAGTGATGTTTCTTCATTAGCACTATTATATTGAGTGCCTGCAAAAAGGTAATCGTACTCATAATAGAATTTAATCGCATTAGAAAGCTGATGGAACTTCTCATCAGAAAGATCTCCACCTTTACCATTACCAAAATTGGTATTAATATGATTTAATAGATAAGGTATAAGCTTCTCAGCATCTTTTATTTTCTTAATTTGATTTTTCTTTTTTGCATAAGTTTCTAAATCTTTCTTAAGCTTTTTATCTTTTCTTAATTGATCTTCCTCTCCTGGATTCCAACCTTTTTTCCAAGGTCTCATTTCACCGACCTTTTCTCTTATGTTTTTAAATTGTTTCATTTTTTTAAATCCCACCTATATGTTTTGCCTTTTGCTTGCATTTTTTTCGTTACATTAAAACCTGCCATTTTAGCTAATTGCTGCATTTTAGGCCATGATCTTTCGAATTTGCCTTTTAGTTTATCTTTTATAATATCATCCTTAATCTTTTTAAGGATACCATCTAATATGCTTATATCAGAAGCAACTAATGGTGCTTCTTCTAATTCACCTTCAGCTTGTCCGACATAAGAATTATGTTTTGCAAAAGCTATTGAATTTTCTCTTATATCTTTAAAGTTTTTCATTATCTAATAGTTCCGAGATTCCTGGAATGTTTATCCATAAATTCTTTCATTTTTCTAAAATCTTTCTTTGTCATAAGAACCTCACCATTCCTAACATTTAAGTAACGATCAAACTCAAAACGAATCTGACCATTTTTAAGTTCTACTACTCTAAAATCTGAATCACTAGCTAAGGTTTTATTTTCGACTAATGGCTCTGTGTCATCCTGAGGAAATTCCTTTTTCATTATATCGTTTAGATATTTCTGTGCATCCTTAAGATTTCTGCCTTTAAATTTTAGTTTATATCCAGTAAGTTTATTCCAATTAGGATCTGAAAGAAATTTAATTATATTACCCTTAGAAGCTTCTAATTCTCCTAATGAAGCAAATTGTGGAGATCTAGATACATCAATATATAATTTGCATCGATGTGATTTAGCTAAGCTTACTAGTTCTTTTTCATTTTTAAGATTACCTGGTAATGGTAAAGAATAAATATATGATTCTACTATATCAATGTAAGTGTCTGTTAATCTTTTATAAGCCATTATTTGTATCCTCTACCTTTTACGAAATCTTCTAGATTATCGTCTAACCATTGTACCCATTCATCTGGATCGTCTGTTCTTATTTCTTCTGGATGATTATCCATTACATATCGTGTTAAATCTTCTTCAGCCTTATCAGATAATTCTAAACTACCTGTTCTTAAAGCTTTTTTCATTTCATTTCCATACTTACGTAGAAGATCTTTTCTGCTCATGCTTTTACCGGTACGTGTATATTCAGTTATCTCTTCTTCTATATCAAAATGTTCTTTGAATCCTCTAAATGCAGAATATGATTTAGTTGTTTTAGTTTCACCGGCTATTGAACCTGCATACTTACCAATAACCTTTCCAGTCTTAAGGTATGAATCAAGAATCTTTTTCTGATGAGCATTAACTTTGAGGGCGGACATTAATGCTTCAGTTCTATTTTCTATTGATCCTTTATACTGTTTCTTAGCTGCAAAGAATTTCTTTTCTTTCTTAACTCCAGCTACTCTACCAA
>Ga0163179_10000802_pt1 | contig 22408 bp, 14 predicted proteins | sample AtlANTMetagenome_FD_109643 | JGI IMG/M metagenome (GOLD analysis project Ga0163179, IMG submission 109643) | Marine eukaryotic phytoplankton communities from the Atlantic Ocean - Atlantic ANT 2 Metagenome | ecosystem: Environmental > Aquatic > Marine > Oceanic | place: North Atlantic Ocean...
GCCCCCCCTTGCCTCCAGACCGAAAGGTATCCACACGAAATTCAGTAGGAGGAATCGATTCCTGTTCGGTTTCAGCGATCTCAGCAATGACGTCCACACTGGCGAAACTCGTGTGGCGCCGTTTGTTCGAGTCAAAAGGAGAAATGCGAACAAGCCTGTGAACACCGCGCTCGGCTTTGCAAAAACCATATGCGTTCTCACCCGAAATGAGCATCACCGCACTTTTGATTCCAGCGGTGTCGCCTTCAAGAATATCAGTGACATCTACCTTCCACCCACGCGATTCGCCCCAACGTTGATACATGCGCATGAGCATGTCTGCCCAATCGCAGGATTCTGTCCCACCAGCACCTGCATTAATACTTAAAATGCAATTATTTGCATCATGAGGACCTGTCAATAAGGTGCTTAATTCCAGGGCATCGTATTCTTTTCGAAAAGCTGAAATATCTTCGGTGAGATCGGCTTCGATTGTTTCTTGAACAGATTCTGGTTCTTCGCCCCCCAGCTCAAGCATTACTTCGATATCCTGCAATCGGGTCTCACCCTTTTTAAGGGGATCCAGCTTACGCCGAATTGAGGCGGATTCATCGGTAAGTTTTTGCGCAGCATCCCTATCATTCCAAAAATCTTCGCGACTCATCTGAGCTTCCAGCTCGATGAGTCGTTTGTCTAGCTTACCCTCGTCAAAGAAACCTCCGTAGATGCGAAAGTTTCTCTCTTAAAGCGACTAACTCTTCTTTGACCTGCTCAAACATAGGGAAATATTTTATGCAAACAGGGGTTCATTGACGAGTAAAAAGACAAAAATGGATTTTTCTAAAAAAAAATGACACATTATGGCCACTTCCTACGTTTAGTTTATTAGAGAGACCGTTAGTTGCTCGGTTCATCCCGACAAAACTCTCGATTTTGTCTTGAAGACTGCCCCATGAACATAACGTTTTGGTGCTGCAGACCATGGACAATCTTAAATGGACACAGCGCGATGGCGGATTTCTTGGTTGCTCCGCTGTCGCGTTTTGTGTCCGTTAACTCGCTCGCAAGTGTTTGCAAACGCTGAAATACGTTACCAAGGAGGGCCGTGATGATTCAGGTCAGCGTAACCATCAATATGCATACTTGCGGAAGTCCTCCATCGCTGAGTCAAATCCCCCACACGAAGGCATTCAACAAGGTTATGGCGAGCATACGCAAGAAGGAGATCATGGATTCTGTTGATGCTCTTTGAGGGCACCAGATAGAGTAATTCCTGTTTGAGAATGCCGAAAGCAATTAAATGCCAATCTAATAAAGCCTTATTGCTTGGGCATGCGTGACTCAAGTCGCGAAGGTGCCACTTCCACTTCATTGAGATAATGAACCTTCAAGTTTTCAAAAGCCGCAACAAGTTCGGGCCTCGATTCACCTAGATCAAATCTTTCCGAAGGGTCCGCTTGAAGGTTATAGATCAAAGGTCGGTCGTGGGTCTCGATTGGATCTCGTCCATAGGCCGATTTGGTCATGAAATGGGCTTTAAAAGCTCCCATCCGCAATGCAAATATCTGAGTCCCACGATAGTAGGCAAAATGATGCCGGACAGACTGGCTGTGTTCAAATAAGACAGGAGACATGTCATGGCCATCGATTTCAAGGCCTGCCAAGAGATTCCCGCCGGCAAGGCTCAAAAAAGTGGGAAATAAGTCAATGGTGGCAGCAAGCTCGCTACTCACAGAACCTGGCTGAATTTGACCAGGCCACCAGGCAATCGCGGGTTCCCGCATGCCACCTTCCCATGTACTGCCTTTTCCTTCGCGCAAGAGACCAGCAGTTCCACCCGCAGGGCCTTGAGTTAACCAAGGTCCATTATCACTTGTAAAAAATACCAACGTGTTCTTATCCAATCCATTCTCAGTCAATGCGCTTAAGATTTGTCCGACACTCCAATCAATTTCTTCGATCACGTCTCCGTATAAACCCCGGAGGCTATGACCTTTAAATTGTTTGGAACGAAAGAGTGGTACGTGCGGCATGGAGTGAGCCAGGTAGAGAAAAAAAGGATTTTCACGATTGGATTCAATGAATTTAGTGGCCTGACGCGTGTAGCGTCGAGTGATGGTTGTTTGATCTACGGGCTGTTCCACCACTTTTTGGTTTCTCAGTAAAGGAACGTTCCACCAATTGATGTGCGGTTCCAAACTCTTGGCAGCACCTCTCGGGGCATTGGAAACTCGGTCCATATCGTTGGAATATGGAATGCCATAATAAGAATCAAATCCATGTTCCGTCGGTAAATACTGGTGCCGATGCCCCAAATGCCATTTACCAACCGCGGCGGTAGCATACCCCTCTGACTTTAGAGCTTCAGCTATGGTCCACTCAGATTCCGGTAAACCACCCAAAGAGTCGGGAAACAGAACACGGCGACGGTCGCTGCACATGCCGCTCCGAACCGGATACCGCCCCGTTAGCAAGGCAGCCCGACTTGGGGTGCAAACGGAGGCAGCAGAGTAAAAATCCGTCAAACGCATTCCATCCGCAGCCATCTTGTCGAGATTAGGCGTCCGGATGCTTGGGTGCCCATATGATCCCAGATCACCATATCCGAGATCATCACAAAAAATCAGGACAAAATTCGGTTGGTCGCGAGCTGAGAGAGATGATTGAGCAATGAGAATGGAAAATGCTCCAAGGAAAAGGCTGACCCACATGCAGTGTAAACTATTCGAGCACACTGAGGACGATCCATGCCTAATTGGGTAATTGACAAGTGAATTCATGAGAAGGGATTTTCTCCCATCTACCCTCTAAATCGAGCTTATTTTGAGCTTTATCCTTTCATTTAGCTCAAAGCCCTGGCCGTTAGAGAAAAAAAGCCAGCACCGCCGCTTTAGATTGACACTGTAAATCCTGACTTCCAACTGGATGGCTCACCAAATCCACCAATAGCCACCATGGAAGGAAAAAGTGCCAAGGCTGTGAAAATGCCCCTCAGCAAAAGAGCTTGAGAAGACGGCTAAAGCAACTTCGAGTACCAACGCAAAAAATCGTTAACGTATAGCAGACAAAATCCTCTAGGCAGGAAAAATGTCGCCTCATCAAAACACTTCCTGATGATATCAGAAGGATGTCAAGGCCTGGGAAGAGTCAACTTTCCACCATCATTTCATGACATCATCTCCGACGCGATGAGCATCCATAGCGCAAACTCGTCAATGAATAAGGACTTTCGGAAGTGCGAAAAATTGCAATTAATCATTGCTAGAAAGGATATTTTTGTTAATTTTCCGGCTCTTTTCGCTTTTCAAAAGATATGCGAAATAAGGAAATACGATGATAACGGTCGGAAAATCCAGGACGTGAGTGCGTCTGGGTGACCACAATCACATCGAATCAAATCCCGTGTTCCGCGGGACGGTGCGGGCTCAGAAATTGACCCAAGAACCGGAAACCAATGGAAAAATAAAAAAGTGAGTCAATTAGGCGTTAAAGAATTATTGGAAGCTGGTGTCCATTTTGGTCATCAAACCCGTCGTTGGAACCCTCAGATGAAGCCTTATATTTTTGAGGCGCGCAACGGGATCCACGTTATCAATCTCAACCAAACCACAACTCTATTGCAGGAAGCCACCGACTTTCTATCCAAGATTGTGGCCAAGGGAGGTAAGGTGCTTTTTGTGGGAACCAAGAAGCAGGCTCAGGCCGCGACCAAGGAAGCAGCCACCGCTTGTGGTCAACCTTATGTTACTGAACGCTGGCTGGGCGGAATGATGACCAATCTCAAAACCATCAAAAAGTCTCTCAAACGTCTTCAGGAAATCGAGAAGATGGAGGAAGATGGCACTCTGAGCGATTACGGCAAAAAAGAGCAATCCATGCTTCGCCGTGAGGCATCCCGCATGCATCGCAATCTGGATGGTATCCGTCACCTGGACAAATACCCTGATGCCATTTTCATCATTGACCTCAAACGTGAACACAACGCGGTGGCAGAAGCGCGTAAATTGAATATTCCAATCGTTGCCATGGTGGACACAAACTGCGACCCGACCTTGTCAACGCACCCAATCCCAGGAAATGACGATTCTATTCGCTCAATTCGTGTGATCCTCACAGCGATCCAAGAAAAACTTCAACTCAGCCGAAGCGAACGACAGGCCAGCACGGCTGAATCTGCTGAAAAAGCTGCTGCAACGGAAACAGCAGAGGTAGAAACCCCGGCGGTCGTACCTGTGACACCTCCTCCGTCAGAGGCCCCTACTGCTGAACCAGAAGATCCCGAGGCTCCAGTTGCTGCTCCAGTTGCTGCTCCAGTTGAGCCGGTTGCTCCAGAGGCTCCGGTTGCTCCCGAGGCTCCCAAGGACGAAACTGGCGCACCAACCGCATAATCATTCTTTCCCATTCCCTGGCTTCCAGGTCAGGGAATGGCATCAACATAACGATCTGGAATAGAAACTGAATATTTATGGCAGAAATAACCGCAGCTCTCGTTGGCCAATTACGCCGTATGACCAACGCGGGACTTATGGATTGTAAAAAGGCACTGACCGCTACTAATGGCGATTTGGATGCCGCTGTGGATGAACTCCGCAAAAAAGGTGTCGCCACCGCAGCTAAGAAAGCTGGACGGGCCGCCAATGAAGGTGTCATCGCTCACTACATTCGACCTGATGGCAAACTGGGCCTCTTGGTTGAGGTCAATTGCGAGACTGATTTCGTGGCAAAAAACGATTCTTTCCGCGAGTTTTGCAGCAGCGTTGCAAAAACACTCGTTGAGGAACCACAGGCAGACTTCGAAGCGATTCGAACCAGTCAAGTCACCAAAGTGGGAGAAAATATCCAAATCGGTCGTCACTCCACACTTGAAGTTGAAGGTAGTGGAATGGTTGCCGCTTACATTCACACCGGCGCCAAAGTGGGTGTTTTGGTGGAAGTAGGAGCAGGCAAAGATGAGACAACCAGTAAGGATGCGTTCAAGAGCTTGGTCAAAGATATCACGCTCCAAATTGCAGCAGCCAACCCCACCTGTGTCAGCCGCGAAAGTGTCGATCCCGATTTGATCGCGAAAGAAAAAGAAATCGCAGCTGAACAGTTCAAGGACAAGCCTGCTCAAGCAGTTGAGCAAATCCTGAAAGGAAAAATGGAAAAGTTTTTCCAGAATATCTGTCTGGTTGACCAGGGTTTCGTGAAACAGAACGGGGATATTTCAATCAAGGAACACGTGGCATCGGCGAGTAAAGAACTCGGAGACGAAATTTCTATCCGACGATTCCTTCGTTTCCAGGTTGGTGAAACTGATGAGTAGCCTGAGCATTCCCACTATTTAGGGATACTATTTTGAACCACACCGGGTGCTTGTTACCAAGCATCCGGTTTTTTCTTCCTGTCAGTAAAAGGCACCGCTGGTTGGAATTTGGTGCAGCACACTCGTCTGATGCTTCGTTTGCGGGTAACAATCCAGCTGAGAAATGAATAACAGAATCATCATCGTAGTTAAAACAACTTGAAATCAGCCTCATTGTCTAGCAGGTTGCATAGTCAAGACTTGTAGGTTTTAGTTGCCAAGAAAGATTACCCAGAACAACTTAAATGCTTTCATGCCAGGTCAATTGAATTATCTAAATTATCAACCACATCCACCTACAAACCACTTGAAAGAAGACAGAGGGAGTCATTGGTCATTGAGGCAATCTGTGCATTGCCTGATGTTGGCGATTCTCTGCATATCGGGCATTTCTTGCGGAAAGCTGGGCTTCGGGGATAAAGATAAAACGAAGGATGATCCTTCGGAAAAACCGACCATTCCTGTAGAAGTTGCAATTTTGGGTTTGGGTCCGATCGAAAGCGTTCTCAAAGCATCCAGCAATCTGGAAGCTGAAAGCGAAGTCAATGTGCTGGCGAGAACCTCCAACCGAGTCAAGGGTTTGTTTGTTGAGGAAGGCAGTCAGGTCAAAGCAGGTGATTTGCTATTACAACTTGATGACGATATTCAAACCATTCAGGTTTCAAAGGCAAAGAACCAAGTTCTTGAATCACGCGAGGAATATGAGCGACAGAAATCCCTGCATGCGCAGAACCTCATCAGTGATCAAGTCTTCAGTCAATCCAAGTTTCAGCTTCAGCAGCTTGAACTAAACCTTCAGGACGCTGAGAGGGAGCTTGGCTACACTCAAATTCATGCTCCTATCCATGGGAAAATCACGCAACGAATGGTAAAGGTAGGTGATCAGGTCAGTGCTGGTCAGGACCTTTTCACCGTGATCGATTTTGACTCCATCGTGGCACGTTTGTATGTCACCGAAAAAGCCCTCAGCAAAATCCAGAAAAACCAGATGGTGAGAATCGAATCCACCGCGTTTCCAGGGAAAGTGTTCAGTGGTTACGTTGCAAGAATTGCTCCTGTTGTCGAATCCAAATCAGGAATGATCAAGGTGACGGTGGGTTTTCAGGATGTCGGTCCGCTTCTGCCCGGCATGTATGTCGATGGCTCAATCATCACTTCATCCAAACCTGATGCGCTATTGCTCCCCAAAAAAGGAATTCTCTATGACGGAGAACAACGGTTTATTTTTCGCGTTAAAGTAAACAATGAGGTCGAAAGGGTCCTGCTCACAGCAGGTTTGGAAGACGCTGAAAATGTCGAACCCATTTCTTTTTTGAAAAAGGGGGATCAAATCGTCATTGCCGGACAAACCGGACTCAAAGATGGGAGTAGAGTTCAATTGCCGGGTGATGCTGATGAAAACCAAAATCAGGAAATTCCAGTGACTTTGCCTCAAACATCTGACTCAGAGTCATCGAGGGATTGAATCGATTGCTCATGCCTCAGCCTGACTCAACAATAATCAAGCATTTCACAACAGATCGTCCTGTTGCGGTTTTAATGGTGTTCATAGCAGCCGTTGTGTTTGGCTTTTTCTCGTTCAAACGCCTGCCAGTGACGTTAATGCCAGAGCTCAATTACCCCACCCTCACAGTCAGGACTGAGTATTCTGGAGCTGCTCCGGAAGAAGTGGAGAATGAAGTGAGCCGACCTGTTGAAGAAGTTCTCGGCGTTGTCAATGGTCTGAATGAGATCAGCAGTGTCAGCCGTGCAGGGGTAAGTGACGTTTCGCTCGAATTCGTCTGGGGCACGGACATGTCCCAGGCAGCTCAGGATACGCTTGAAAAACTGGATCAGGTGTTCCTGCCTCAGGAAGTGGAAAAACCTCTGATTTTACATTTCGATCCATCGCTTGATCCGATCATGGAACTCAGCCTTTCTGGCGAGGGGGTTCGCTACGAGGGAGAGATTGGGCTCAGGCGCTTGCGGCGTTTGGCTGAAATTCAGATCCGGAGGGAACTGGAACCAATCACCGGGGTGGCTGCGGTCAGGATTCGAGGGGGCTTGGAAGAAGAAATCCATGTCATGCTTGATCAAGAAGCCCTCAAGCGAACAGGAATTTCCATTAGAGAAGTGATTTCTCGATTGTCACAGGAAAATATCAATGTGGCCGGAGGAATGGTTCAGGAGGGACGCACTGAATACATGGTGCGCACTCTGAATGAATTTGTAGATCAAGGTCAGATTGAGGACACAATCGTCAGGCGCGATACCACAGGCGAAATACGCATCCGAGATTTGGGAACGGTTTACCGATCTCACAAGGACCGTGAAATATTGACACGAACCAACGGAAAGGAAAGTGTTCAGATCGATATATACAAGGAAGCCGATGCCAATATCGTGGCTGTTTCAGAAGCTGTCGCTCGTAGTGTTGGAAAGATTGGGAAAGGTGAGCTGTCACCGTTCATGAAGATAATGATGAAGATGAACCCTGCCATGTCATTCATGTTTCCAGAACGCATGGCGGCTCGATTATTCAAAGAAGAAGGAGCGCGCCTGGAGGTGCTAGCTGATCGGTCTATTTTCATTGAAAACAGTATTCGAGAAGTCAGGCAAACGGCCATCATAGGTGGCCTGCTGGCAGTCATTGTCCTATTCCTGTTTCTTAAAGATATTAAAAGCACCCTCATTGTAGCCTTGAGCATTCCAATAAGTATCTTGATCACTTTTGCTCCATTGAACTTATCAGAGGTCACCCTCAACATCATGTCACTTGGCGGACTCGCATTGGGAGTGGGTATGCTGGTAGATTCTTCCATTGTCGTATTGGAATCAATCTATCGCTGCATTCAGGAAGGAGACGATCTGAAGCAGGCAGCGATCAGAGGTGCGCGTGAGGTACGAGGCGCGGTTACAGCCAGCACGCTCACTTCGATCGCCGTCTTCCTGCCCATGGTTTTCGTGGAAGGTATAGCAGGTCAGATTTTTGGTGATCTGGGAATGGCGGTCGTCATATCTTTACTCGCTTCTCTCATGGTAGCCGTTTACTTCATTCCCATGCTTGCAAGTCGCTCTATTCCTGCGATTGAAGAAAAGGAACTTTCTTCGACAGTGCGCTGGAAAACATGGGATACATGGCAAGGTTTCAGGAGTGACGTTCATTGGATGCGGTCTTCGTGGAAATGGATACTTCTACCTTATGCATTAATCAAATGCTCATTGGGACTAGCAGTGGAATTCCTGGGTAAATGCATTGCGGGCACGGTGGGTAATATTACCTCGTTTCTGCTCAGAAGATTCATTCCAATTCTTGGAAAGTTTGGAAGTATCCTTGTGAAATGGCCTTTGGTCTTCACTCAGGCAGGGATTAAGTGGCTCGTCAAAAAATACCCAAGATGGCTGGAGTATGCCTTGGACCGACCGGCAAGTGTGATTGGTATGATGTGCGGCGCTATGATTGTAACGATATTCATCGGGTTAACCCTGGAAACAGAATTGCTGCCCGAAGTAAATCAAAGTGAAATCACATTTGAAATGAACCTTCCCGTGGGAACGCCGCTGGAGGAGACTGTTCGGGTTCTTTCAAATGTGGAGTCAAGACTGATGAAGGAGCAAAGTGAAATCAAATCCGTGTTAACTACTTTCGGATACGATATCGCAAACATCAAGAGATCCGATGAAGGGGAGCATTCGGCCAGATTCAAGATCCTCATCAATCCAGAGGACAATCCCATTGAAAGTGAAAAACGTGTCATGGATAACGTGCGCGGATTGTTGGAAAAAGTGCCTGACTTAAAATTCCGTGTGACACGTCCTGTCTTGTTCAGCACACGCAAACCTGTCAGTGTTGAAATCCATGGAGACGATCTTGCTCAACTGAAAACCATTTCAGTTGAAGCGGAACAAACTCTTGGTGACCTATCGGAACTGGCCGACGTAGAGACGACTTTACGCAGCGGGGCCCCTGAAGTCCAGATCACTTATGATCGCGCTCGTCTGGCTCGATATGGTCTAAATATAGGCCAAGTCGCTGAGTTGGTGCGCGATCTCATCAAAGGAAATGAGGCGACACGATTCAATATGAAAGATCGACGCATCCCTGTCATTGCACGATTAGGTGAACAGGATCGTGAAGAAATTGAGGATATTGGCGACCTCATTGTCAATCCTGGTGAAGCTCAGCCAATACCATTGCGGGCAGTTGCTGATTACCAGATTGGCGAAGGCCCGAGTGAAATTCGCCGCATAGACGGAAAGCGGGTGGCACTGATTCAGGCCAACCTAGGCGGCGCATCCCTTGGAACAGCGGTCAAAGCAATCAGCGACACTTTGAGCAACAGTATCAAATGGCCTGCTGACATGAACTTTTTCATTACTGGTCAGAGTGAAGAATGGCAAAGAAGCCAGACCAGTCTATTGCTGGCAATGGGACTGAGTATCTTCTTGGTTTATGTGATCATGGCTTCACAATTTGAATCACTCATCCAGCCATTCATTATCATGTTTGCAGTCCCTCTGGCATTTGTCGGTTCGGTGTTGGGCTTGATCGTAACCCATACCAGTCTGTCTATTGTTGTTTTTCTGGGGTTGATCATGTTGGTCGGGATTGTCGTGAATAACGCCATCGTTCTGGTTGATTACACGAACCTCCTCCGAGCCAGAGGAATCGCTCCCAGAGAAGCCATTCTGACGGCTTGTTCTGTGAGACTTAGACCTATTTTGATGACAACGGCAACGACTGTCTTGGGCTTGTTGCCAATGGCTATTGGACTGGGTGACGGAGCTGAGATTCGCACACCGATGGCCATAGCTGTCATCTTTGGACTAATTTCTTCCACAATCCTGACTTTGATCGTGGTGCCTACCATTTATCACCTGCTTGATCGCAAGGTCAAAATGACTTCCTTAACAAGCTGACCCCATGAAACCGAATATTGAAAATTCAAAAGCCATGTCAAACCGCCTGGCAAGATTTTCACTGGATCGAAGGGTAACCGTATTTGTTCTGCTACTTTCGATCATCGTTGTGGGATTGATCTCAGCCCTCGGACTTCCAATGGAACTTTTCCCAAGGGGATATGAAACTAAATTTCTGAGCGTTGACGTTCCATGGTCAGATGCTCCAGCGGCAGAAACGCTGGAGAAGATCACCAAACCCATGGAGGAGGAGTTGTCTACGGTCAAGCATCTGGAAAGTATCAATTCCAGATCAGGTCAAAGTGGTGCGAGTGCTTTTTTGAAATTCAAATCTAAAACGGATATAGCCGTAGCTTACCGAGAGGTTCGGGACCGAATGGAACGTGCCCGTGCAAGGTTTCCTGAAGATGTGGAGCGATATTTTATTCAAAAGCATGATCCATCGGGCATTCCAGTCGCCATTCTGGGAGTTGCGATAGATCCCAGCATGGCTGATTACTATTCTCTTATTGAAAAAAAGGTCATCCTGCCCATTTCTCGAATCGATGGTGTAGCAAATGTTGAACTCAATGGCCTGCTTGAAAAGGAAGTGATTATTGAAATCGACAAACAGAAAGCAGACGCATTCGGCTTGAATATCTACCAACTGGCGCAGGAATTGGGTCAAGACAACTTCACCATGGCAGGCGGGCATGTTTTTGAATCAGATAAGAAATTTCTTGTTCGATCTGTGGCCAGTTATCAAAGCTTGGAGGATTTCCGAAACCGTCCAATCAACGATCAACTCAAACTGAAGGACGTCGCCAGGATAAGGTATGAGGAACCTGAGAAAGACTTCAGCGTAAGAGTCAACGCAAAGCCCGCAGCTGCTATTGTTGTATTCAAGGAGGGCGAAGCAAATGCGGTGGAGGTTGGGGAAAAGCTGGATGCATTACTGGAAGAAATGCGTGCAAATCCACTTTTCGAAACGATGGACATGGAGCTGTTTTTTAATCAGGGGAGGATGGTCAGTTCTTCCATTTTCAGTCTGATTGAAGGTGGAGAAATCGGAGGCCTGCTGGCTGGACTTGTCTTATTCTTTTTTCTTCGGAGGTTTCGGCTGACCATGATTGTGAGCCTTTCTATTCCTTTCAGTCTTTTGATGGCACTGATCGTCATGTATTTCGCAGGAGAAACCTTGAACATGCTCAGTATCCTGGGATTGGTGATCTGCGTCGGGCTTTTGGTAGACAATTCTGTTGTTGTCGCAGAGAATATATACAGACACATACAAGACGGACTGCCACCGCGTGAAGCATGTATTCGCGGCGCTCAGGAAATAGCACTTGCGATTACCATGGCGACATTGACAACCGTCATCGTTTTCCTTCCTGTTTCACTCGTCGAAGGTGAAGCTCAGTTCTTCCTCATGCGACTGTCCCTGCCTATTTCGGTTGCTCTCGGTGCATCACTTGTTGTTGCTCTTGTATTCATACCGCTCAGTGTGTTTTTAACATTGAGGCCACGCAAAAATGGTCCAGACCGATCTCGCGTGGTCAAGATGCATCGTTTATTTGATCGGATCCTTGAAAAGACATACCATTTTTCCATGGAAAAATGGCAGCAAATTTACCACGCCTGCCTTTCCTTTTTTCTTCGAAGAAGAATGGATCTGGTGATTTTGCTGGCATTGGTCATGGGATTATCTTACGGCATTATATTTCGAGAAATTGAATTTTCCCCAAATCAAGAAGAAGATAGAGCCTCTTTTAAAATTGGCGTCGAAATGTCAAGAGAAGCCATATTCGAAGATACCGCTGAGTATTTTCAGGAGGCTGAAGAAATCATGAAAGCCAAAAAGGAAGAATTAAACCTTAGCGGTTTCATGATGATGCATTTTGGCCGCGGCGGAAACATTGAAGGCTGGTTGGACATGGAAGAGGACAATCAGTTAACAGCAACTGAAATGGCTAAATCAGTGCTAGAGGATTTACCCAAAATGGCCGGGGTTAAATTGCGTAGCGGCAAGGAAAGCCAGAATGAAGAGGCTAAGGGACAAACTGTGCATGTCCTCCATCTGGAAGGTGACGATGCCGGGGTGTTGGAAAAGATTGCTACTGATCTCGAACCGGTGCTGGAGGCGCTACCGGGTGTGATAGGCATACGCAGTGGACAGGAAAGATCAGCCAATGAACTGGCCCTTGTCGTGGACCGAAATCGGACTGAATCGTCAAACGTGAACCCCGAGTTTGTTGCAGGAATGGTTGGTTATGCTTTGAGAGGGCAAACATTACCGCGCTTTCACTATGAAGGGCGGGAAATCCCTGTTCGGATCCGGTTTGAAGAAGAAGACCGGGAACGTCTCACCGATCTCTCGAATTTTCAGGTTCCCACTCGAGATGGGAATTCAGTACCACTTTCAGCGCTGACGGATGTCAAAATGCTGGAATCATCTGATGGCATCAGTCGACGCAATAAGCGCATCAACAGAAGCATCACCATCGACCTTGTTCCGGAACTAGCGAAGGAGACCCACGCGGCCATACAAGGACTGACAAATCAAATGGATTTACCCGAGGGCGTTTCATTCGGAATCAGCCAAAACGATATGTCCACCAATGAAACCATTAAAAACCTTCAATTTGCAGCTATGGTTTCTGTCTTGTTCATTTACTTGCTGATGGGATTTCTATTCGAAAGCTTTGTGCTTCCACTTTCAATTATCCTGACCATTCCACTCGCTGGAATAGGCGTGGTTTGGAGCCATTGGTTGACCGGCAAAGATCTCGATGTTCTGGGATTTGTCGGCGCCATATTGCTCATTGGTGTCGTCGTGAACAATGGGATCGTCCTTGTGGATTACGTCAACAGGCTCAGACAACAAGGACTTGAACGGACAGAAGCTCTACTGAAGGCTGCAGATCGCCGATTTCGTCCGATCTTGATGACAGCCCTGACCACCATCATTGGAATGATTCCGCTGACATTCAGTGAGCCAAGCGAGCTAGGTCTGAGCTATAAGAGTTTTGGTCTGACTTTGATTGGCGGCATGACAACAGCTACGATCCTGACCCTGCTCGTTGTTCCAGTATTTTATACCTTCTTTGATGATCTGAGAGAACGAGTCATGCAAGGTTTCAGAGAATTGAATTAAGTCAATACCTGAAGCTCATGCCAAAAAATGGATTGTAGTCAGGCGCGGAATCAGTCACTCCAAAGTTGCAACCACAGTCCAATTGGGTATTGGCATTGATGGCATAGGTGAAACCAACGTTCCAAAACCCCTGCCAGTCAATCGAATTTTCAGGTGTCAAGAGTGCGGCAAATTCAGTGTAACCAGCAAGATTTCCTCTGATATCGTGCCCGATGGTCACTGTGTTGAAGTATTCGGCATCATGACCTCCAGCACCGTCGCTGACGAAATCCACTTCCGTCTGAGCACCCAGTCCCCAGCCTCTCCCCGCATCCATGGAAAATGGAAGAATGATTCCACCCTCGGTTTTACCATTGCGCACACCTGAGGCAGACAAAGGATACTTGACAAAAGGCATGATCCCCAGTGCGGTTCGACCTTGATCGTTCCCCCAAAGATTGATCTTCAGTCGCGTTGTGATATCACCAAAACCCTGTTCGCGGTTTTTGAGTCCAGTGATTCGATCCTTGGATGTCTCGATCACATGAAAATTAAAAACGGTTTGCAAGTCCACTTGGTTCAGTAATCCAATCTTGAAATTGATTCCTCCATAGGATTCACTGCGAGAATGCACATCGCCTCCCCCAGACTTATCATGATCAAAGGAAGCATTCACGAAGTCCGTTTCAATCTGGAAATGGCCTGCATCCACCGTGTAAGGAGATTCCGTCAGATCAGGCCTATCGGTTGAGAGGTCTCTCAATAAGCGGTCAGGCGTGGGATGAAACAGGTGATACTTACTTTTATCCGAAGCTTGATCAGCTGCGGTGACTAGTATTGTTGCAAATAAGGCAACAATCAAACTACCCCTTCGATTCAGAAATAACGTTTTGTTCGTTTTTGTCATGTGTGAATTAACATTTTGCACTACGGATAGTTATAATTGCATAACAATCTTAGGCAAGGCTAATTTTTGCAATTGTTAGGAATGCATGCCGAAATGGCTTGCATTGAATGCCTGTTGGGAGCGACTTTCGTGCCTTGATTGCGTTGTCAGACATTACATGGGCTCAATGGGCACTGGCCTTGTTGGGAGCTTTCAGTCTCGGTTTTTCAAAGACGGGTTTTCCGGGGTTGGCCTTGGTGAATGTTTTAGTGATGGCTGAATTATTTGGAGCCAAAGAGTCCGTGGGCTTGATCCTACCACTGCTCATCGTTTGTGACATCACTGTTTATCCGATGTTCCGGCGTTATGCGACGTGGAAACAAGTGTGGCCCATCCTGATCCCAAGTTTTCTTGGTATCATCGGCGGTTACTTTTTCCTGGGAAGCATCGACAATTCGACAGCAAGAAAATCAATAGGCCTCATCATCCTTGTAATGCTGGCCCTTCAGCTTGCACGCAGTTACAGACAGGATTTTTTGAAGAAGCTCCCTGATTCTGAAATGTTCAGATGGGGGAGTGGATTGACCATCGGTATTTCAACTATGATGGCTAATGCGGCCGGCCCCGTTTACTCTATTTACTCACTGGTGCATAAAATGCCCAAAAACGAGTTCCTGGGCATTGGTGCCCGATGTTTCCTTTTGGTTAACATCATCAAAGTGCCATTCATGACGGATTTGGATATTATCAATACCTGGTCCTTGAAAATGGATGTCTTGTTGCTGCCGGGCATTTTTGCAGGTATCTTACTTGGCAAACGATTAATTGACCATATTCCACAGGGTGCCTTCGAAATTTTGCTGTATGCTTTTTCGGGCATCGCAGGAGTCAGGTTAATTTGGTACTAGTCAACACTGGCGGTTTGCATCAAGCGAGCATGGAACTACGAGAATTGGCCGAGCGTATTCTATTCAGTCCGGAACTTTCGGTAAAATTGGACTGTCCATCAGAAATCACGGATAATGATCCCGGCTTTTCTATTGAAGCACCGATCGTACCTCACCGTAATGTTCAGCTTCAGTTTACCGAGAACAAGGGCAAGTCAGCATTCCCTGCCTTACATCATCTGGAAAAGGATTCCACACGGGCGAGAATACTTCATTATTTCACAAACCATGAGTTACTGGCAACCGAACTGATGGCACTCGTACTCCTGAAATTCCCAGAGGCTCCCAAGGCTTTCCGAAGAGGGGTGTTGAAAACATTAAAGGATGAGCAGGAACACACACGCATGTATATCAGGCGCCTCTCAGATATAGGTGTCGAGTTTGGACAGTATCGCGTGAATGGATATTTCTGGAAAATGATCGCTCCCATGCGCACTCCCATGGATTATGTCAGTCGACTCTCTCTCACATTTGAACAGGCGAATCTGGATTTTTCAAAATTCTTTGCAGGCCAATTTGGAAAAATTGGAGACGTGGATTCCAAAAAACTCCTCGAGCGGATTTACCATGATGAAATTGGTCACGTCGGTTATGGATTGAAGTGGTTCAGAAAATGGAAAAACCCGGAACTAAGCGACTGGGAAGCTTATCAAGAACAATTGGAATTTCCATTATCACCTCGACGCGCAAAGGCTGAACCATTCAATCAGGAAGGGCGAAAACGCGTTGGGTTGGATTCCGAATTCATTCACAAACTCTACGTTTACTCCAAATCCAAAGGCCGGACTCCGGGCATTTACACATTCAATCCCTTTGCCGAGCAATACATGGCCACTGGACCCGGATTCACTCCAAACAAAAGGCAGATCGGATTTCAAAAGGACCTGGAAATATTACCCGCCTTTTTGTGTCGAGCGGATGACGTGGTCTTGCTGAACGAAAAACCCCGATTGGAATATTTGGTTTCGCTAAAAAAAGCTGGTTTTGATTTACCACAGTTTGAAACCCTCAAACAGAGACGTCTTGAAAAAACATCTGAACTACTCAAGCGCAAGGTGGGAAGTTTCAAACCTTGGGCCTGGAGCAGTGATATTTGGAGCCTTTTCACCCCACTCATCGGCAAATTGACGACCCCCCCTCCAGTAAAAGCAAAGGCATGGGAAGAAAAAATTCTACCTCTGTTCGGGAAGGATTGGAGCGCCTGTCAACTCCAACAATTCTTGGATCATTGTGGTTGGCAGGATTGGCACTGCTCACCCGATACCGTCGGTAAAGTTGCTACATCCACAGATCAAGTCCTTCAGCGAATTGAGGCACTCCGTCATATGCATTTCCATCGCCATGTAGTGAAATCCGTTTTCGGATCTGCGGGTGGGAATATGCTGCGCCTGTGGGAGCCAGAGATTTCTGAGCGACAATTAGCATGGATAAATAATGTCATCGAACGTGAGGGAAAGGTCATCATCGAACCCTGGCTTGATCGACTCTGCGATTTTTCTTTGCAGTTGGAGGTGGAACCCGGAGGAATCCGGGTTGTGGACTGGACCCACTTGAAGGTCGATGCTCGGGGTCAGTACAAAGGGACCTTGTGGCTTCCGAACTTCAGCAGAGGACTTCCAGCCAGGCTGGCTCGCTTTGCTCACGAGGGATCACCTGACAGAATGACCCGCATGTTTCAGGATCTGATCAGATTCATCAAACCGGCAGTGGAAAAATCAGGGTTTGTGGGACCATTGGGGATCGACGCAGCCATTTATTCCGACCCGAATGGTCAAATCAGGCTGAAGCCTATCATAGAGATCAATCCAAGGTTTACGATGGGGCGTCTAGCAGTGGAGTTAAGCCGCCATAATGCACCAGGCTGCCCTGGATATCTTCGCCTATTGTCGACACCCGATTTGAAGCGATCAACATTCCATTCTTTCAATGAATGGGCTCAAAATCTGAACGACAAATACCCAGTTCACCTCGATGGCCATAAGAGAATTGAAACTGGCTCACTCGTTCTCAATGACCCTGCAAGCGCTGAAGGGTGCCTCGCAATATGGAGCGTCTCACAAAATATCTCAGATTTTGAGACGTTGTTTGAGGGTTGATAAAAAGTGAGCAACACTCTTGTCAAAGATGATGAGCTAAAGCGCGCTCTTCCGATAGATGGATCATTTGCACACGAGTAAAGGCATAAGCCCAATTGAGGGAGAGGAAAAAGATTCTTTCTGCAATAACCAAGAAGCCAAATTGCAGAAACTGGGGCAGCCCCATACGTCTATAATATATGCATTGAATACAAATCTATTCGGTCTCCGGGTTTTTCTGGTCAACATTCTCGGCTAGAGTTTCCTTTTCGCGATAACTTGCAACCACCCAATCACTTAATCGCTTGTCTGGATCTTTGGCAGCTGCTTCATCGATGATGAATTTCTTTTGCCCGGTGTTCTGTTCGATGAGTTTGAGTCCAAATTGATAATCCTTGAATCTCTCCAACCACAGATCGCGGATGGGGATGCCTTTGGTAAGAGAATGATCAATAAGACAACGCCGCCCGGCTTCCTCGATAACCATTTGAATTTCATGTGATTCCTCAAATCTTGCCACAAATTCATCCAGAATCTTACCTGCAACTTCCCGTTCCTTTTGAGATTGCTCGGCTAGCAACTTCTTAAGTTGCTCAGCCGGACAATCCACCACTTCACGCGTCACTTCAAATCGTTTTACATCGGAACTTGGCAGCTCATATTTAAAGTTCCTGAAAACTCGTTCACAAACAGTCATCAATCCTCGGGCGCCCGTTTTCTCTTCAACCGCCATTTCAGCAATGCGACGAAGGCCATCCGGCTTGAAAAGAATATCGATACCGTATGCAGCAAAATCCTGTTCATATTGCCGGATGATACTACCTTCTGATGTTTTGAGGATGTGAAATAAATCTTCCACTTCCAAAGGATTACAAACCACACGTACGGGCAGACGCCCAACGAATTCCGGTTCAAATCCAAATTCGATAAAATCTTTGGTCTGGACCTGCTCAAGCATTTCACCCTCTTTTTGATTGCCATTTCTGGAAGAGGCAAAACCAATGGTTGCCTCACTCATGCGACGACGAATGATAGGCTCCAAACCATCGAAAGCCCCACTAACGATAAACAGGACATGCTTGGTGTTGATGGTAGATGCCGCCTTTTGCCCCTTTTGTGATTCCATCATCGCCTGAATCTGACTCGCCATATCATTGGGAGAACGCACGGACACGTCTGTCTCCTCCATGAGCTTGAGAAGGTTGGTTTGCACTCCACGACCGCTGACATCACGTGAACCAGCTGAGTTCTGGGACATCGCGATCTTATCCACCTCATCCAGATAAACGATACCGAACTGAGCCCGCTTCAGATCATTGTCCGAGCGGCGGTATAATTCACGAATCAAATCTTCGACATCCGACCCAACGTAACCAGTTTCTGAAAACTTTGTTGCATCGGCCTTCACAAAAGGAACACCAATGAGATCGGCAACACTCCGGATCAGGTAGGTTTTGCCAACGCCAGTCGGCCCGACGAGGATGATATTTTGTTTGGCATAATTGGGCGCCTCTTTACCCTCCAAAGCGAGACGCACATGATGGTAGTGATCACACAATGCCACACTTAATACTTTCTTGGCCTCATCCTGTTGAATGACAAAACGGTCCAGATAAGCTTTCACACCCTTGGGGCGGTAATCAAACTTTAATAAATCCTCAACACTACTTTGCTTTGTTTCTTCGTCGTTTGCAGAGGCTGATTCCTTGTTACCAGATGCGCCCCCTCCAAATGGAGAAAACCCCATACCGGAAAAGTTCTGCTTCATAAAATCCGAAAGTTGTTTTTGAAATTCCTCTGGACTTGGAATGTCCTTCTTTTTGTCCTCGTTCTTCATTTTCTAAACTTTGACGGATGGAACTGGAATTGCAACCCCAGTGTAGAGGCTGATGCCAACCCATAAAACGTTTCTTGCGGTTCATCTTTTGTTGGAGAATAATAAAAAAGGATAGTTCACTTTGAAAAAGTGGCTTGGAAATCTTTATGTGATGGACACAACCCCAACAGTTCAAAACACCAAAAATGGCTCCCCGGCATTTATGGCTGGGCTATATCCTGGCGACAGATTGTTGAAGCTTGATAATATCAAAATAACATCGATTGAGCACCTCAGAGGTGTGATTCAGGGCTTGGTGGATCTGGAGGTGCCCGTTACATATCAAAGAGGAGAACACACTTTCACAACACCACTCAAATTGGGGAATGACAAGAAAATCGGTGCTTCGTTTACTGAAGGCGCCAATGAGGTCACCGAAGTATGGGTAAAGGATAGCGCTGGACCTGCAAAAATAGCAGGCGCTGATACAAATCAAAAATATTTCAATCCTTACCCTAAATCTTCTTTATGGGTATCTTTGTTTCGAAACCTCGGTTACCTGAGCCTTATTGCACTTTTAGTTTCATTGTTTTGGAGTGTTGATCTGATCGTTACTTCCGCAATTTTCTTTTTGATCAATATGTTTTTTGCAAATCAACTCCAAATCTCAATCGATACGCGATGGCTACTTGGTGAAACGCACAAGGTTTTGAACGAATCCAGAAAACCCGATTGATTGCGCAAAGACGGGTAGACATCCATGCTCGCCGATCAAATTTATCCCCAATCCTGCGAATTTCGCTGACTCCACTTAGACATAACTTGCTTTAGAGAAGAGGTCCGGTTTAGCTTCGTGTCTCAAGATCATGACTCGACTGCCTTTCGAACTTTTATTTGCACTGAGATATCTGCGACCAAGAAGGACGTTTGTATCCATCATCACCTTGATTTCGATCATTGGTGTTGTTCTAGGGGTGGCAGTATTGATTGTGGTCATAAGCGTGATGACCGGTTTTGATTTGCAGTTAAGAGACCGCATCATCGGCTTTGAATCTCATTTGATCGTCCGAAAACTGGGGGGCCCCATGCAAAATTATCAGCAGGTAGCCAGATTTATTCGTGATCAACCCAAGGTCACGGGAGCATCCCCGTTCATCGAAGGCCCCATCGTCATCGAAACACAGCGTGGGGAACGCTACTCGCAGATTGCAGCACCTTTTCTTCGTGGCATTGATTCGGAGACAAGCAACCAAGTCAGCGACCTTGAAAAAAGCGTGGTAGCAGGTGATTTCGAGAGCATTGATGGCAATGGCCTGCTCATAGGTTCGGCACTTGCCAATAGACTGTCGCTAAGCATCGGAGATCCAGTTGCGGTCTATTCGATGAGCTTACTGCGGGAGGTAAGAAATGTACTGAAGAAGGATCCAGATGAACAGACCACAGCACCGCTTGCCGATGATTACGTCATTGAAGGTATCTTTGACATTGGTTACTACGAATACAACGCCAACGGCATGGTGTGTTCCCTTTTCAATGCCCAAGACCTGTTCAGCCTTGGCAATGAGGCCAACGGCATTCATGTGATGCTGGATGATCCAGAAGCCGCAACAGAAATGAGGAAAACATTACTCACTCAACTGGGCCCTGAATTTGTCGTTTCCACCTGGCTGGATCGAAATAAAGATATTTTTAATGCACTGGTGGTGGAGAAGAATATGATCCGATTCCTGCTCTTTTTTATCGTGCTGGTAGCCGCCTTCGGCATCACTAGTTCGATGATAACGTTTGTCGTTCAGAAGACTCGTGAAATAGGTATGCTCAAGGCATTGGGAGCCTCATCCAGACAAGTTGTCTGGGTTTTCATGAGTCAGAGCGTTTTCGTAGGATTATTGGGAGTGTCCATAGGCCTAGCACTTGGACTTTTCGCAATCGAATATCGTAATGAATTTTTGATTTTCATGAATCAAACTATGGAGTTTTCTCTTTTCCCTGCAAGCATCTATGGCTTCGAAGAACTTCCTGCAATCGTTGACCCGAAGGATCTATGGATCATCTGTGGCGGAAGTTTGATTTTCTGTGTGTTGGCAGGTGTGTTTCCGGCATTCAACGCAGGACGCCTGCAACCTGTGGAGGCATTGCGTCATGACTGAATCTCATTCACTGGAATCAGAAACAGTTCCATCTCCTGAAATTCTTCTTAAAGGAAAGGACATCACTAAACGCTACAATATTGGCAAAAAGCAAATCCGAGTACTGCACGGCGTGGAACTAGAGGTCAGGCAAGGTGAGTTCCTTTCCATCGTAGGGGCATCAGGTTCAGGAAAAAGTACTCTTCTTCATATTCTGGGCGGGCTGGATCGCGCTGACTCAGGACAGCTGAGTGTTGCCGGTGAAGATCTTTCCAAGATGGGAGGAAACACACTTTCTCAATTTCGAAATCGATCCGTTGGTTTTATCTTTCAAGCTTACCATTTGTTCCCAGAGTTGGATGCACAGGAAAACGTCGCATTGCCTGGTCGTATTGCTCGCCGATCTATCAATGAGGTTGAAAAAAGTGCAAAAGATTGGCTTTTGAAAGTAGGGTTGGCAAAACGCATGGATCACCGCCCCTATGAATTATCAGGAGGCGAACAACAGCGGGTTGCCATTGCCCGTTCGCTTATCAACGAACCGATACTATTATTGGCCGATGAACCTACCGGTAATTTGGACTCGGAAACAGGCGCGGAGATCATGGAACTTCTTCTCAAATTAAAAGAGGAATGCAAACTGACCTTAATCATGGCGACTCATGACAGATCTATTGCCGATCGCACCGACAGGACACTCCACCTGGTGGATGGTCGCGTCGAAGAAACCACTTGAATTACTTTCAGGATTGATGGGACTCAAGTTCCTGCTGCGCAACTTCCCACTCTGAAGAGCGTGATTCAAGCAGATCAGAAATCATCTTTAACTCCTGATTGATTTCAACGATCCGAGGACCATTTTGATACGTTGTGGGTTGCTCCAATTCCACAGTCAATGTGGTTTGTTTTTCCTCTAACGAGGTAATTTCTTTTTCGATGGCATCAACTTTAGATTTATATTTGCGAAGCTTTGCAGAGCGTTTACTTCTCTCCTCTGCTTCAATACGACGCCGTTCTTTGGAAGAAATGGTTTTGGTGACAGCCGTCGCACCTCGCGAAACCACTTGAGCCTTCCCTTTGGATTCAGTTGCGCCATTCAAACGGGATTCTTCCTCCGCTCGCTTGGAGAGGTAATAATCATAGTTACCATGATAGCTTCTCAATTTCCCATGCTCAACATGCACCACATGTTCGGCTATGGATCGGATGAAATGCAAATCA
>Ga0163179_10000803_pt1 | contig 22402 bp, 12 predicted proteins | sample AtlANTMetagenome_FD_109643 | JGI IMG/M metagenome (GOLD analysis project Ga0163179, IMG submission 109643) | Marine eukaryotic phytoplankton communities from the Atlantic Ocean - Atlantic ANT 2 Metagenome | ecosystem: Environmental > Aquatic > Marine > Oceanic | place: North Atlantic Ocean...
AGTCATAATATTTCCTTAAACGATACAATACGTTTAAATATTTCTCCAAATAGAACAGAATATATTAAATTTAAGTTTGATAATAATACAAGAACACTTGTGACTGACCCTAAAACCTTTGAGAATACTGGGGTAGGAACAACTCTATCTACAATTACAATTAATAATCATGGGTTTGATACTGGAGATGCACTTTTATATAATGTTGCTTCAGGATCTGCTATAGGTGGTTTATTGGATAATACAATATATTATGCCATCAAAATATCAGAAAATATTATAAAATTATCTGAAACTTACAAAAAAGCAACCAAAAAACTCTACAAATCAATAGATATCACAAGTATAGGTAATAATGGCACTTTAGCAAAAGTCAATTCTAAAATTAAAATAACTAGAGGAAATAATCTTGAAATTGATGTATCTGATGCAAGTTTAGATGATTTAGATATCAATTTCTATAGTGACAATAACTTTAAAGATAAAATTAGTTTAAGTTTTATTGAGAGACCACTTGCTATTGGGCAATCTGAATTATCAAATAAATTTATCATCAGAACTAGTAATACATCTTTAGAAAAATTATATTACAGAGTAGAGAACAATAATTTATTGGATAATTTTGCAAATACTGATATTCAAAATCATTCTTTAATTGATATTGTAGAATCTAAGTTCAATACACTCCAAACAGTTTCTGGAGTTGGAAATACAACAATAACATTCAATTCTAAAGTCGGAAGTGCGGAAACAACGCTTTATAGTTCTTATGAGACTTCTGGGTTTAGTACTGCTACTTATTCCACCAATGCTAAAAATGATCAAGGTCCTATTAGTAAAATTAATATTATAAACTTTGGTAAAAACACAAATGTTATACCTTCAGTTACATCAGTGGGAACCACTACTGGAGTTGCTGCTGTATTTTCAATATTATCAGATGATATTGCTAAAATAGAAGATACTGAAGTAAATGTTCAAGGGTGGGAATTTTCTAAAAATAAATCTTTAAAACCAAAAGCGAACACATATGCTATTTTAGATTTAAAAAATACATTAACATTAAATTCTATAGGAGTTTCTACTGGAGGAAGAAATTATACTACACCACCAAAAGTAATAGGTGTTGGAAATACTACTATAACAACGAGTTCAACTATTGACGGAAATGCTGTAAGTATAGTTGATATTATATCAAATGATAGTGGTCTACAAGAAGATTTGAGAATTGTACCAACTTTTAATTCAAATGGAGTAACCATAGTAAAAGCAGAATCTTCTTCAATGGTTGGTGGTCAAATACTAAAATTAGAATTAAAAGCACCCATAGGTGGATTTACAACAGGAATTCCTTTTGTAGTTGGAGATAAAGTTTTTGTAGAAAATGTTCAGATAAAACAGATTCCTGGAATTGGAGGAACAACTTTAGCTAGTTATAATTCAAGTGCTTATGATTATCGTTTCTTTGAAGTTCTTGAAGTAAGTGATGGAAGTGCATCTGCAAATCCTCATATTAAATATTCCATAGCTGGAATATCATCTACTATAGCTGGAAACTTTGATGGAGACTTCCTATTTGGTAGAGTGACAAAAGTAGATGATTTAGCAGCGTTTGAACCAGTATTTCAAACTGTTGAATATGTAAGTGGAGAAGTAATAACTATAGGAAATGGAAAAGCAACTGCAGTTGTATCTGAAAATGGTTGGGATCCACAATCTAAAACTTTAAAAATAACTAATATAATAGGTGATTTTGATAAAGAGGATCAAATTATAGGTTCAGTTAATAGTCATAAGGCAATTATTAGTGATTTTAATACTTATGAATTTAATTTAGATGTAGATGTTTTTGCAGAGTCTTTAGGGTTTTGGAAAAGTGATAAAAATAAACCTAGTTTTAATTATGAGAGATTGCATGATAATGATTACTATCAAAGATTTTCATATGCTTTGAGAGGTCAAGTAGATTATGATACTTGGAAAGAACCAGTTAATAGTCTTGGTCATATATCGGGATATAAAAATTTTGCAGACTATGAGGTTGTCTCAAATACTTTTGTTGGAGTTAGCACAATACCTAAAACAAGTGTCGAATTTAAAGTTGAAATTTTAAGTGATGCATCTGTTCATGAACAATTTGATTATGATTTGGTATCTGAAGAAGAAACTTTAGATACTTTAATATCTAGAGAGGTTGCATTCCAATCCAAAAAACTAACTGATTATATTGAAGCTCGAACAAATAAAGTTTTAGTATTAGATGATATAAGTAATCAATTTACTGGATTAACAACAACTACTGGTCAGTTAGTAGGATTAACAACTTTTTCTCTTAATGCTGATGGAAAATCCATATTACACCAATTATTTAATCCTGCAAGTTTAACTGTTGGTGGTAGTGTAATAAGTATTACTGATCATGGTTTTACTAATGGTGAAGAATTAGAATATGCTCCTAACACTGGTGGAACGAGTATTGGGATTGTCACAACTACTGCACCTGGAATTGCTGAAACAAGTATACTTCCATCAAAAGTTTTTGCTAATGTAACAGATAGTGATAATTTTTCATTAGTAATTAAATCTTCAGAATCTGCTACTGGATCAGCTGTTACATTTTATAATGTCTCTGGAATTGGTGATAATCATAGTTTATCTGTAAATGCAAGAGAAGCAAGTTTAAGATCTCTTATTACGATTGATAATATAATACAAAGTCCACTTGGTAAAAAACTAACAGTTCTTGGATTATCAACTAGTGTTGGTATTGGATCTACTCAAATTTTCTTGAACGATATATCTAAGGTGTCAGGAAATTCTTTATTAAAAATTAATGATGAAATATTATATACTGGTTTAATTGGAATTGGTTTTACTAATTCTGTTAATGTTACTCGTGGATATATGGGAACTGTTGCTGTAGCACATACGATAGGTGCTGGTGTCAGTGAATTATATGGTGATTATAGAGTATCAAAGGGTAATATTTATTTTTCTGATGCACCTTATGGTCCTACAGGAATTAACACTTTATCTGGTCCTGGTGCAAATCCATTGAGTGTTAAATCTACATTTACTGGAAGAGTTTTCTTTAGAAAAAATGATATTGCTGAAGGGCGTTCTGGTACTATGAATCGTGTTATTGATGATATATCCGATAATTTTACTGGTGTTGGAAAAACATTTACAATTATGGAAAATAGTTCAATCCTTCCAGTTGGAATAACCACTTATGGTGGAGCAATATTAATCAACAATATATTCCAAAAACCATTTTTTGGTGATGTTGGATCTATCAGAAAATCTGATTATCAGATCCAATCTCCTATTGGTGGTGGTACAACAATACAATTCCTTGCAAATCCAGATCTGGCACTGGATACTACCGACATTCCAAGGGGTGGAAGAATTAACGAATTTTTAGTCGGTGTTGGATCTGGATATCAAGTTCCAACTAGAGCTCTTGCTTATGCTAATATTGGTGTAGGGGGAACTATTGAATCAGTATCAATTTCAACTCATGGTCAGGGGTACATAACTGCACCAAGAGTTTCAATTGGTGTATCCTATGCAAATTATACTCATAAATTTATAAGATCATTAAGCAATTCAATAAATCCAAATGCTGGTTCCAATAAAACACCAACTTTTGCTGAATATGATTCATTTACTGGAGATTTATTCTTAGTAATTCCAAGTCATGGTTTAACAACAAGTAATACTATACAGATAGTAGACAATTCTTTATTCTTTACATGTTCAAGAGATGGATACGAAAAAGAAAAATCATATCCAAGATCCACAGATCCAGCATCAGGAAAAAATCTCGCTATTACAAATGCAACAACAAATACAATTATAGTTAACGTAGGTGCAGGTGCTGGAGTTGGTGCTGCGTTTACTTCTGTGGTAAGTGCAGCAGGTACAATTACAGCTATTAACGTTGTTAGTCCAGGAACTGGTTATACAGCAACAAAAGATGAACCATTCATTACAATAGATGAACCTACTCCATATAAAAATATACCTTTACTTGGTGGAAATGGTTCTGGTGCAAAAATGGATGTTGTTGTAGGAACTGGTGGAAGTGTAATTGATTTTAGTATTGCTGATCGTGGAACTGGATATGAGATTGGAGATAATCTAGTTCTTCACGGTTTACCAGTTCAAGTTGGAGTGTCTACGATTGCATTTAATATTACAGTTAGGACTAGGTATCAAGATAAGTTTTCTGGATTTACTTTTGGTGAGTTAATTGAACTAGATGATTTTAGTCAATATTTTAATGGATTTAGAAGAACATTCTTACTTACTAGAACAATAACAGATAAAGAGTATTTCAGTATTGTTGCTCAAGACGGTTCTGGTATCATATTACAAAATAATCTTTTAGTATTTGTAAACGATATTCTACAAAAACCAGGAGTTGATTATGAATTTGATGGAGGAACTAGATTTAAATTTACAGAAGCACCAAAAGCAGGAAGCAAATTTAAACTGTATTTCTATAAAGGATCTGCATCTGATGTAATATCTGTAGATGTTGATGAAACAATTAAACCAGGTGACATATTGACTTTAGATAAATTTGATGAAGATAAGAACAATATAAATGAATTTCCAACTCAAGATCCAAGAGTCATATATGAATTAACTTCTGCAACTGTTGTAGAAACTCAAACTTACACTGGACCTGGTATATCATCAGATTCTGATTATGTTAGACCAGTAAGATGGAAAAAACAAACCGTTGATAAAATTATTGATGGGGAAAGAATACAAAAAAATAGAAATTTAAATACTTCACAACAATATCCAGTAACACATAATATTGCACCAATTAGTAGTACTGATACAGTTTTCAATGTTAAAGATGTAATATCTTTTAGTTCAATTGATAATCTAACTGCAACACAAAATGGTATAAAAATAGTTAAACAAACAGAACCACAAGTTGCCACAGCTACGGCTACTGTAAATTTAACAACTGAAAAAGTTTCTTCATTAACTTTAATTAATGGTGGATCTGGATATACTTCTGCACCAAAAGTTGCTATTCAACCACCAATTAATGTAGGCAGTGGAGTTACTGCTACAGCAACTGCTACAATTGATGGAAATGGTGTTGTAAATGCAATTAATATTACAAGTGCTGGTGATGGATATACATTCACACCACAAGTAATTTTTGAAAAAGAACCCACAATTCAAGAAAAATTTACTGGTGTTTCTTATAATGGTGATAGAGGTTTAATTATTGGAGTAACAAGTATAACCTCTGGATCAAATTCTGGAGTATCTACTGCTTCTCCAGCATTAACTTTTGATATTTTCCCAACTCAAACATTACCAGGTGCTGCCACCAACAAAACTGGTATTGTTACTGGTCAATATATTGTAATTGAGGGAACTTCTTTTGGCGATGGTACAACATCAATTGGAGACCATTCTAGTAAAACTGTTTCTGTCGGAACTTCATCTGCTGATAACGTATATCAAGTTGGTCATTATGTAGATGTTGGAACTGGATCAACTATTAGAAGAATTACTTGTAATGTAAGTTCACTATCTGGAATCAATACAAATACTGGTGTAACTACCAATCGCTTTATTGGTAATTACAGTTGGGGAACAATTACAGCATCTGGAAGTAGAAATGCAAATTCATTCGATTTTTACAATCAAAATGGGTTATTGGGTATTGAAACTTCTGCTCATATTAGTAGAATACTGCAATTAAAACAGGTTTATTAATTTCGAGTATAAATAATCAAAAAATGAAACTGATCACTAAAAGACAATGCCAGCGATAATAACAGATCAATTTAGAATATCAAATGCTGAGACTTTTGTGCAAAGTTTTGCTGGTATCGGTACAACTTCATACTACTATGCATTTCTAGCACATCCAGAACCAACAAATACTTCATTTTCTGGTGTAACAGTTAGGAATTATAAATCTGTTACTGGGACATCACCTAACGTTCCAAAAGATTCTTTTGAACAGGAAAATGCATATCATGATAGTATGTTATTTGGAAAAAGAATAACTGCAGACGATGTGGCAAGAGTTATACCAAATCGAGTTTGGACATCTGGAGAAACTTATGATATGTATAGGAATGATATTGATATAGACAATCAAACAAATGTAACCAGTTCATCAAATTTATATGATTCTAAATTTTATGCTATAAATGATGAATTTAAAGTTTATATTTGTATTAATAATGGATCATCACCTGATGATAATGGAAATCTAATAGCAGGTAAATCTTTAAATCAACCAACTCATGTAGATTTATCTCCTCGTCCAGCTGGAGATGGTACTGATGGATACTTATGGAAATACTTATTTTCAATAAAACCAGCAGATTATATTAAATTTGCAACAGATGATTTTATACCTGTTCCATCTGCATGGGGCGATGCTAATAGTAAAGAAATTAAAGATGCTGCTGTTGATGGAAAACTCGAAACTATATTAGTTACTGATAAAGGTTCTGGTTATCAATATAATGGTTCAAGTAGCACAACTATCCCAGAAGTTCCAGTATATGGTGATGGTGATGGCAGTGCGACAGCATCTGTAACAATCACTGCAGGTGAAGTCACAGCAGTTGATATATCAAATGGTGGATCGGGTTATACATGTGCACATCTCGAATTAAATACTACTTCAAAAACTGGCGTAAATTTAGCTTCAGGAGATGCAAATCAAGCAAAATTTGAAGTTGTAATACCACCACAAGGTGGTCATGGTAGTGATATTTATAGAGAATTAGGTGCTTTCAGAGTTCTTTTACATTCTAAATTTGATGACACGAAAGGAGATTTATCAGATTATGTCACAAGTAATAATTTTTCAAGAGTTGGCGTTATCAAAAATCCAATTAAACAAGACGCAACTGGGTCTTCCTCAGAATTGATAAATACTACGACTGCAACAACCCTTGGAGCAATAAAATTAGCTGGTGATAGTCAAAATAGCGATTATAAAATCAATACGATAATAAACCAAACTTTGGTTAATGGAAATGTCGCAGTTGGAGTAATAGCATCCTTTGACAAAAGCACTAATGTTTTAAGATACTATCAACCAGTCGGATTATCTACTTTATCTGCTTATGGTTATAAGTTGATAGATTTTGCTTCTGAAGCAAGTGCTATTTCTGGTCCTAGTGTTGTTAATCCATTATCAGTCGATACTAGTTTTAATGATACTAGTACAAATTCTATCAATATTGGTGTTACTTTTGTTGGTGGAATTGCAAAACCAGAAATCAAAAAATATTCTGGAGATATTATCTACATCGATAATCGGAATAAAGTTACAAGATCTTCTACTCAGAAAGAAGAAATCAAAATCGTAATAGAGTTTTAAAAAATGTCCCAAGTTACAAATTTAAATATAACACCTTACTATGATGATTTTGACGCAAGTAAAAATTATAGAAAGGTCTTATTTAAACCAGGATTTCCAATACAATCAAGAGAATTAACTACTTTACAGTCAATTCTTCACGAACAGATTGAAAAATTTGGGCAACATTTTTTCAAAGAAGGTTCAATGGTAATTCCTGGTGGAACTATTGTTGATTTAAGTTATTTTGCAGTTAGACTCGATCCCTTTTTCCTTAATATACCAGTAAAAGAATATACAAAATATTTGGCAGACAATAAAATAGAAATACAAGGAGAAACTTCAGGAGTCAAAGCAACTGTAGTTAATAGAATTACTAATAGTGAATCTATAGATCAATTTGATACTTTATATTTAAAATATACAGCAGCTGGTGATGATGGAGTAACTAAGACATTTTTAGATGGAGAAAACTTAATTACTTTATCTGATATTGAATATTCAAACACTCGAATAACTGCAAATAGCACATTTGCAAGAACAATAATATCAGATTCAATTAAAACAGGTTCATCCGCATCAATAAGTGAAGGGGTTTTCTTTGTTAGGGGTTATTTTATACAAGTATCACCTTCAACCGTAATTTTAGATCAATATACAAATGAACCAAGTTATAAGATTGGGTTATCTATTAAAGAAGAATTAGTATCTGCTTCATCAATAAATTCAGATTTGTTTGATAACGCAAAAGGATACTCAAATGAAACTGCTCCTGGTGCAGATAGATTTAAAATATCTGCAATTTTATCTAAAAAATTATTAACAGATAATGATGATTCTGATTTTGTAGAACTAATTCGTATTGAAGAAGGTGTCACAAAAGAACAGGTTAAAAAAACAGAATATAATGTATTTAAAGATGAATTAGCTAGAAGAACTTATGATGAATCTGGTGATTATTATATCGAACCATTTTCAATTGATATTAGAGAAACACTGAATAATAGAATTGCAAATAGAGGATTATATTTTTCAAATCAAGTTACTCAAAATGGAAATACTCCATCTGATAATTTATTCACACTTCAAGTATCTGAAGGAAAAGCATATGTTCGTGGATACGAAATTGAAAAAACATCAACAACATCAATTGATTTACCAAAACCAAGAACAACAAAATCAATAGATAATGTTACACTTCCAATTAAAATTGGAAATATAGTAGTAGTAAACAATATCTATGGAACTCCACAGATTGGTTTTAGTACATTTGTTCATCTATTAGACAAAAGACTTACAGCAACAAAAGAAAGAGATCAAACTGGAAATTTAATTGGAAAAGCAAGAGTTTATGATTTTAATCAATATACAGGAACAAACTATCAATTAAGATTATTTGATATTGAGACTTTTACAAAAGTTTCATTGGCATCAACAAGTTCTGCTGTTGTTGGAGATCATGTAGAGGGTAAATTTAGTGGTTCAGCTGGATTTGTCAATCAACAAACAGGAACTGGATCTATTTTAACTTTAACTGATGTAAGTGGAGAATTTCAAATAAATGAACCAATTCTTGTAAATGGAATTGAAGTTGGAAGTAATATTGGAACTATTACTGATTTTGAATTTACTGATGTTAAAGTAATTCATAGTGATAGAGGAATCGGTGCAGGTGGTACTAGTTTTGCTGCTGATTTAGAATTAAGTCATAGTAAACAGGTATTTCAGACAGGTGCAGAGTTTGATATTAGCACAGAAAGTGCTGGTGTTTCAACAGTAACAGGACCTTCTGTTTCTGATTTTAGATCAATAGTTAAAGTTGGTGATATTATTAGTTATTCTGGAGGTGGAAATCTTACTAATACTATTCCTACTTTTAATCAAATAGTTAATGTTGGGTCAAACAATTTTACAATTTCTGGTATTGCGACTGTTACTGATATATGTAATGGTGGAATTATTGATGCTTCACCAACTGATATCGTAGTTCGTGTTCCATTTTTAAGTAAAGGAAGTAATCCTGGATTTTTAGTTCCATTCAAAGAAAGCAATATTGCATCCTTAAATCTTTTAGATAGTAATTATATAACAAGAAAAGTATTTGAGGTAAATGCTAGTGGACAGCAAGCAGTTTTAGAACTTTCATCTCATGGAGACAACTTATTTTTTGAACCGTTTTCAATATCAAATTATGTTGCAACAAAAGATAGTACTGGAAATAGAATAACATTAAGGGAACCACAATTTGATTTTAGTAATAACAATCGCACTCTAAAAATCAATTCACTTGGAGTAACAGGAAATGTTACTGTGACTGCGACTGTAAAAAGAACTAAATTTGCATCTATTGAAAAAAATATAACTCGCTGTGCAAGTTTAGTAATAAACAGATCAAATGATACTTCCTCTGGTATCACCACAACATCTCTGAATGATGGTTTGACTTTTAGTAAAGTTTATGGCACAAGAGTTCAGGATGAAGAAATATCTTTAGATGTTCCTGAAATACATCGAATTTTAGGTATTTTTGAATCTGATGATAATACTAATCCAGATGTACCATTTTTTACAGTATCATCACAATCTGAGTCGTTTTCAAATAATGTTATTGTTGGGGAACAAATAATTGGAGCAGAATCTGGTGCTGTTGCTCGTGTAGTTAACATACCTGGCAGTGGAACTAAGTTGACATTTGTATATGAAAATGATAAAACATTTGAAGTTGATGAATCTGTGACTCTAGGAACTTCTGGAATTGTAGCAGTTATTTCTAAATTAGATCCTGGTGATGCAAGTATTATTGATAATTATATTCTAGATAATGGTCAAAGACAAGAGTTTGCCGATTATGGAAGAATAATTCGAGAAAAAAGTGCATCTATTCCCAATAAAAGAATAAGAATTATCTTTGATCACTTCACTAGAAGTGGAATTAGTACTAATGGTACTGTAGAATCAATTAATAGTTATAATACTCTAGATTATTCTAATGAAGTTCCAAGTATTGATGGAAAAAGAGCATCTGATATCATAGATTTAAGACCAAGAGTTGCATCATATAATACATCTAGTACAAAATCTCCATTTGAATTTGGTAGTCGAGATTTTAGTGCATCAGAAACTGAATCATTAGTTTCTAATCAAAGTATTGTTGTTGATTATTCATATTATTTGGGTAGAATCGATAGATTATATTTAACAAAAGATGGACTTTTTGATGTAGATGAAGGAACACCTTCAAGATTTCCAAAACCACCAGAAAAAAATCCAGAAGCGTTTGAAATAGGTACAATAACTTTACCTCCATATCTTACAGATGCATCAACTGAGACTCAAACAGCATTGAAATCTCATAAGAGATACACAATGAAAGATATAAACGGTTTAGAGCATAGAATCAAAACACTCGAAGAATATACAACTTTATCTCTTTTAGAAACAGATACTAAAAATCTCTCAATTAAAGATCCAAATACAGGACTTGATAAATTTAAATCTGGATTTTTTGTAGACAATTTTACAAGTCATAAAAAATCTAGTATGAATCGAGGTGAAAGAAATTTTGATATAGATCGAGAAACTGGTGAATGTAGACCAAAATCAACAGAAAGAACTGTTAGTCTTAAAATAGAAACAAAATCATCAAAAGCAGATCCAGTTAATGCTGATTACGCATGGATAGCAGATTTTGAAGATTCAAATATTACTCGAAATGCCCAAGGTTTAACTTTAAAATACGATGACGTAGAATTTATAAATCAACCTTTTGCAACCAGAGTTGAGAACTTAAACCCTTACCATATTGCTCTATATGCTGGTAGTATCGCTTTAGAACCATCAGTTGACTATTGGGTAGAAGAAATACCTTTAGGCACTCCTGCAGTCTTTGAAGACACATCTCAATGGGATGCGATGGCTGATATGTACGGACTAGAAAATCGTGAGAATGGTGGGATGGCATCAAGTTTCTGGAATTCTCATGAAATAACATGGAGTGGAAGAGAAGAATTAATTAAAACAGAACGTCTCAATGTTAGGAGAACGGTAGATGTAAGTACAGAAAACTTGAGTGGAAGCGAAGGCATAAGAAGAATTACAACTGAAACTATTAACACCAAATTTGATGAAAAAAGAACCTTTAAAGAGGGAGGTGAAGAAAGAGAGTTTGGAATTGAAGTTACTCCTGAATATCAAACAGTTAGTTTAGGTAAAAAAGTTATTGGAACAGAAATTCTTTATAATTGTAGATCAAGGAATATAGAAGTCACTTCTACAAGATTAAAACCAAACACAAAATTCTATGTTTTCATGGATAACATAGACATTACATCATATTGTGTTCCTAAACTTCTACAAGTTTCAATGACAAGAGGAACATTTACTGCAGGTGATATTGTAGAAAGTTCTATAGAGGTAACTAATCTTCGTGGTTTTGGTGAAACTCCAGATATAATGTTCAGAGTTGCAACAGAAAATCATAAAACAGGACCTTTTAATACTCCAACAGAAACATACAAAAATGAACCTTACACAAAATCTGCTTTATCTGGTAGTTATTCAAGTAGTAGTACTATTTTAAATGTAGATACTGCTGGATTATCATTAGAAGTAGAACCAGATCAGTTGGGATGGGTTAGAAAGGGAATGACTCTAGCATCACAAAATGGAAATGCAGAAGCAGACATTAGTGATCTTTCTTTAGTTACAGATGAAAAAGGAGCACTGACATTCTCATTACATATACCTGATCCAAAAATTCAAAGTAATCCTAAATTTACTACTGGAACTAATACTATTAGATTGACTACTAGTCCTATTAATGAAAGTAAATTAGATCCTGGTGAGTGTTCTGCAGAAGCTACATATAAAGCATCTGGAATTGGTGAAATAACTCAAGAACAAATATTATCAATCAAAAGTGCTAATATTGAAAGAAAACAGATTGGAGATGCAAGAGTTGTTTCCAGAATGAGAACAGAGACTGAAAGAAACAAAGAAGAAACAAGAGTCAACAATGAAGATACTGGATGGTATGATCCATTAGCACAGTCATTTATGGTAGAAGCAAAATATCAAGATGGTCTTTTTGTAACTGGTGGTAATTTATACTTCAAAACTAAAGATGATAATATTCCTGTTACAGTCCAAATTAGAACTATGAGAGATGGAACTCCTACAACAACTATAGTTCCTTTCGGTGAAATGAATATTGATCCAGCAGATGTAAAATTGTCTGATGATAGCACTGTTCCTACACCTTTCAAATTCCCAACTCCAGTTTATTTGAAATCAGGAAAAGAGTATGCTCTAACTTTGGTTGCACCAACAGAAAAATATAATCATTTCATAACTCGAATGGGTGAGGAAGATCTAATATTACAGGCAATAAGTAACCAACAACCATATTTGGGGTCTTTGTTTAAATCACAAAACCAATCAACTTGGACACCAAGTCAATTTGAGGATTTGAAATTTACTTTAAATAAAGCAAAGTTTGTAACTAATACTCCATCAAGTTTCATATTCTATAATAATAAATTAGATTTTGGTAAAATAAGGAAAAAAAATCCAGTAATCGCATATTCTAAAACACAAAGAATTTCAATTGATGGTGCAGCTGCACCAACATTTGTTAAAGGACATGAATTGAAACAAGGTACAAATACTTGTCGAATTGTATCAATTGGTGCTTCTGTTCAATTAGGAGCAGCTGGTTTAACATTTGAAGGAAATACTGGTATTGGTTTAACAAATGGTACATTTACTGGTATTGGTGCTAGTTCAGTGACGGGAATTGGAACTGGACTTGAAGCAACTGTGACTGTTAGTGGTGGAACACCTTCTGTTGCTTCTATTAATATCACAGATGGAGGTACAGGTTATCAAGTTGGTGATGCATTAGTTTTTGATAAAGTAGGAAATACAGGATCTACTGTAAGAGCATTTGTTGGTATTGTAAGTTATACTAATTGTTTGGTCGTTGATCAAGTTGATAAAAACTTTGATGGTGGTTCAAATATTACACATATTGCAAGTGATGGAACTAACACAGCAATTCTTACAGAAAGAATAAATTCTGTAGTATCAGATCCAATTAAAGATGGGTTTACATTAGAATTTGATCATCGAAATCATGGAATGCACGGATCAAATAATAAAATTGAAATTAAAAGTTTTGCAAGCGATAGTAAACCAACAGATATAACAGAAGATATTCTGTTTGATTCAACCAGTATAACTGTAGAATCTAATCTAAGTTTTGGTGTCTTTGAAGGTGCTGCTGTAGGTAGTGCAAACACAGGATATGTCCAAGTTGGAAAAGAAATTATTGGGTATCACGGACCTGTATCTGGGAATGTTATTAATGGAATTTCTGAAAGAGGAGTTGATTCAAGTTTAGTATCAACTCATAAAGCAGGAAAGAGAAAGATTAGTAAATATCAATTTAATGGCATATCTTTAAGAAAAATTAATAAAGTTCATAATATTGATGGTTCAAGAGATCGAACATTTAATAGTTACTATGTCAAATTAGATGATGCTATTACAAATAAACCATTTACAAGAACAAAAGCAGGTGGAGGAAGTAAATTAAGAGCATCTCAAAACATTCCTTTTGAAGCAATTGATCCTAGAGTTACGATGATAAATCCAACTGGAACTTCAGTTTCTGCAAGGATTAAAACAACTTCAGGAAGTAGTGTAAGTGGAACAGAAGCATCATTTGCTGATAGAGGTTATGAAGATATTGCTCTTAATAAATTGAACATCTTAGATGATCCAAGAATAGTTGCATCAAAAGTCAATGAGTTAAATCTTTTAAACAATGAAAGATCATTTGCTTTGGAAGTGGTTCTTTCTTCTTCAAAACCAGATGTTTCTCCAATGATTGATTTAAATACACCAAATATTATACTTATAAGTAATTTGGTTGATGATCAAGTTTCTAACTATACAGAAGATAGAAGATCAAGAGTTCAAGGAGAAGAACCAAATAGTGCTGTATACATTACTAATAGAATAAATTTAGAGTTCCCATCAAATTCATTATATGTTCAGTTTGATGGTCATAAGGACGATGATTCAGACTTCCGTGTCTTCTATAAATTACACAGAAGTGATCTTCCTGAAAAACAAGTATACAATCCATTTAATTTAGATGGTTCTCCAGATACTTTTGTGGATCCAAATGTTAAGTATAACGGATTTAGTGAGTATAAGTATACTGCAGAAAATATACCACAATTTACTTCCTTTACTATTAAAGTTATTATGACATCTAAAAATCAAGCAAATGCACCAAGATTTAAAAACTTTAGAGCAATTGCTTTACGTTCATTTGATGTAGATTAATGAAAAATAATTTTATAAAAGTAAAGTCTGATGTTTCTTTAGTTAGAGATATGACTTCGGATGCTATTGTAAATCGAAATAAAAGTGAATTTGATAAATTTAATAATTTATCAAAAATAAAATACAAAGAAAAAAATGAATTTAATCAAGTGAAGACCGATTTAAGTGAAGTTAAAAAGGAATTACAGGAATTAAAACAACTTTTAAAATCAATCGTACAAAATTGAATTATAAATATATCAAGATAGATTCTATTAAATTTAATAATGGCAGCATATATCAGCAATATCATAATTGATGCAGGGGCTGATTTCAATCAAATTTTTACTCTTGAGGGTTCTAACAACTCTGCATTAAATTTGAGTGGATATACTGCAACTGCAAAAATGAAGAAACATCCTGCTTCTTTGAATGATACAGCTACTTTTTCTGTTTCTGTTGTGAATGCATTACTAGGACAATTGAAAATATCTCTTGGTAGTGCAACTACAAAAGATATTAAACCTGGTAGATATAGTTATGATATATTATTGAATGATGGTTCGGTAAAAACTAGAATTGTCAGTGGAAGTGCAATTGTTACTGCTGGAGTTACCCGTTAAAACACATGTCAGACATTAATGTAAGAGTTGTTTCACAAGATGCAACTCAAGTCAAATTAGGAACTCAAAACGCTATTAAAGTGTTGTCAAGTTCAAGTGGAGGTGCAGGAACAATATCTGGTTTATCTGATGTTGACACATCAGGTGGAGTAGCAAATGGAATGGTTCTTGTATATAATTCAGGAACGTCAAAATGGGAAGCTACTTTAGAATTGACACCTGGAGTAACACAGAACTTAGACATTAATGGGGGAAGTTTTTAAATGGCAAGTATTATAAGAGTAAAAAGATCAACAGGAACAGGTGCTCCAAGTACTCTAAACTATGGTGAATTGGGTCTTACCATTGGTGTTGGTACACATGGAAATAAAGGTGGTAGGTTATTTGCTGGTGATAATAGTTCAAACCCACAAGAAGTAGGTGGTAGATATTTTACAGATTTATTAAGTATTGCACCAGGAAAAGTTTCAGGTCAAGTTAACCCAACAACTGCTGCAAATGGTTTTGCTGTAATTTTAGATCAAAACAGAAAGATTGATCAATGGAATGTAGATAATTTAAGATTAGATGGTAATACATTTAAATCAACAAATACTGACGGTACTATTATTTTGAATCCAGATGGATCAGGTAATATAATGATACCTGATGATACTAAACTTGGATTTGGTGGTGGTAGTGATGGAAATTCTGCTCCCAATTCTACGATTGAATATGATGAAGATGGAACAGATAAAGTTCAGGTAACAGGTGCTGGATGGGTATTTAATGGTGTTCCTGTTGAATTTCAAAGCGGTGGTGGTATAGTAATTGACAATATTGGAATAACTTCAAATGTAATTTCATCAAAAGCAGGTGCATCAAATACTTTATTCATTGATCCTTATCCAGATGGATTGGATAGTGATGGATTAGTAGTTATTAAGGGTAGTCTTCAGGTTGATGGAACAACAACCAATGTTAACTCCACAACAGCAACTGTTAATGACTCAATGATTAATTTGGGTGATATAACCAGCAAAAGAACAATTATGTCTCCAGTTGTCTCTGGAGTATCAACAGTAAAACTTGATTCACTTGTTGGAATTAATACTGGAGATTTAATTAGTGGTCATCCATCTTTACCTACACCCACAGGTACGCCAATAACTCAATATAATACAGCAGTTGGAATTGTTACATTTACAGGAACTACTAATGATGGTATTAGTACAACAACACAATTAACAATTACTCACGCATTTGATACCAATACTGACAGAGGTGTATCATTTAACTATAATACAAGTACAGGAGTCGCAGGTATTAAAACTGGATTCTTTGGATATGATGATACTCATTCAAGATGGACATATATTCCTGATGCTAATATCACTGGTAGTGTTGCAACTGGTACTAAAGGTTTCCTAGATATTAAAGGAATATATTATCAAGCTGGAGATTTTTCAACTAGTGGTGTTGTTTATTTTGATAACACTGGATTACAGAAATCAACTGTAACACCAGCTTCAGGAATTACAACATCAAATGCAATTTTGACAACTGATGCAAGTGGTGTTCCTACTTGGACTTCGACAATCGATGGAGGTGAATTTTAAATTATGGATAGTGAAGTTGATGTGAATATATTAGTTAATCGTTATCATCAAAAAGTATCAACACTAATTAATCAAAACATCTTATTAGAAGCTAAAATTGAATCTTTAACTAAAGATTATTCTATATTACAAGATAAACTAAGTAACTACGAAAATCAGGATACAGAGAATGAGTAAACCTAATTCTAGAGCAACACTTAAAGACTACTGTTTGAGAAAACTAGGTTATCCTGTTTTGGAAATAAACGTAGATGATGATCAAATAGATGATCTAACTGATGATGCAATTCAATATTTTCAAGAAAGACATTTTGATGGTATTGAAAGAGTATTTTTAAAGCATAAGTTAACAGAAGCAGATATTGCAACAGCAAAAACAACACAGACTACAACATCAGCAACAACTGGTATTAGTAACGGTATCACTTCATCTGGAAATGCAAGTAGTTTTCTTGAAACAAATAATTACTTAAAATTACCAGATCATGTAATTGGTGTAGAAAAAGTATTTAAAATGGACGCAAGTACTATATCTAGTGGTTTATTTAATATTAAATATCAAATATTTTTAAATGATCTTTATTATTATGGTGCGTTGGATCTTTTAAATTATGCGATGACAAAAACATATTTGGAAGATTTGAGTCGTATGATAACTCCAGATACTCAAATTAGATTCAATAAGAAACAACATAATCTTTATATGGATATTGATTGGAATCAAATTAATCCCGATACTTTTCTTATTATGGATTGTTATCGATTAGTTGATCCTGGTAATGCAACAGATATTTACAATGACTTCTGGTTAAAAAGATATTTAACTGCTCTAATTAAGAAACAGTGGGGACAAAATTTAATTAAGTTTCAAGGTGTAATGTTACCTGGTGGAATTCAATTAAATGGAAGACAAATATATGATGACGCTGTTAAAGAAATTGAAGAAATCGAATACTCACTCAAGACAGAATACGAATTACCTCCTTTGGATTTGATAGGATAATGTTATGCCTCTTTCACCGTATTTTCTTCAAGGGTCAACAAACGAACAAAGATTAGTTCAAGATCTTATAAATGAACAATTAAAAATTTATGGACAGGATGTTGTATATCTTCCTCGAAAGATTGTAAATAAAAATACAATTATGAAAGAAGTGACTGCATCAACATTCGATGATGCATTTCGAATGGAAGCATATTTGGTTAATTATGAAGGATTTGAGGGTTCTGGAGACGTATTATCAAAGTTTGGTATTCAAACAACTGATGCAGTATCATTTGTAATATCAAAAGAAAGATATGAAGATTTTATCAGTCCTTTCTTGACTGTTGATACTGCTTATCAATTGGCAAGTAGACCAGAGGAAGGAGATTTAATATACTTACCTTTAGACAATACCATGTTTGAAATAAAGTATGTTGAAGGTAAAAAACCATTTTATCAATTGAATAACTTATATGTTTACACATTAAGTTGTGAAGTGATGGATTACGCACTTGATGAAAGAATTGATACTGGAATTGAAGCAGTAGATAAAGCAGCTGTAGAGTTTGGATTTACTACCAAGTTAACTATGGTTGGTGTAAATGCTGCTACAGCAACAGCAACCGCACAATTAGCATTCGCATTAGTTCCTCCAGGTCCAACTGGAAATTCTGTGAATCGCATAGATCTAATAAATGACGGAACTGGATATACGATTGCACCTTTAATTGGTATATCTACAGCACCAACTGGTGTTGGTTACAGTGGTATTAATGCAACTGCGGTTGCAATTATGACAAGTCGAACTGGACAAACTGGACAGTCAATTGATCGAATTGAAATAACAAATCCAGGATATGGATATGTTGGAATTCCTACAATTACAATTCGAAGTCAAAATGCATTTGGAACAGGTGGAATCGCAACTGCTCTAATATCACCAACTTCAATTGGAGCACCAGTTATCACAAATCAAGGTAGTGGATATGCATTCCCATCTGAAATATCACCAACAGTTACTATTACACCACCATCTTCACGAGCAACTGCAACTGCAATAGTTTCATCTGGAGCAACAGTTATAAGTGGATTTACTATAACAAGTCCTGGTGTTGGATATACTGGAGTTCCAACTGTTACAATATCTGCTCCTACAAGTGGAGTCACAGCAATTGCAACTGCTACAGTTTCTGGTGGAGTAGTTACAGGATTAACAATTAACAACGCTGGAACAGGATATAATCCATCATCTCTACCTACAGTTACAATCAGTAATGAAGTTGGTATTAAGACTTGGACTGGTGAACTCGCAGAAGCAGTATCATTCTTAAATACAAATGGTGAACTTAATGTGATTAGATATACTAATGCTGGTGTTGGTTATACTGCAGGAAGTGCTCCAGAAATAACAATAAGTTCTCCAACTAAAGCAGGATTGTCTACTGGTGATTACTTATTCAACGAAATGGTTAGAGGTGTCTCTACAGGAACAACTGCATACGTATCTGATTGGGATAGAGATACAAGAGTTCTTAAAGTTACAACATCATCAGGAACTTTCCTTACTGGAGAAACAGTTGTTGGTATTGGAACAACCATGTTGGGATCAGATTCACAATATGTAATTCAAAGCAAAACGGATGAAAATGATGACGATACTTTTGGAGATAATCAGACTGTAGAAACAGAAGCAGATGCAATTATTGACTTTTCCGAAGACAATCCCTTTGGAGACTTCTAAATAGTTTGTATAGGTAAATTATAAAATCATGTTAGGAACGTATTATTATCACGAAATAATTAGAAGAACTATCATATCTTTTGGTACTCTTTTTAATAATATTGAAATTAAACATAAAACACAAGCAGGGGATGCATTTTCTACTGTCAAAGTTCCAATTGCTTATGGACCTACAGAAAAATTTGTTGCAAGATTAGAGCAAAGACCAGATTTAAGAAACAGAGTTGCAATAACTTTACCTCGTTTATCATTTGAAATGGATGGTATAACATATGATGCAACAAGAAAAGTTTCAACTATGCAAACTTTTAAAGCATTTACTACTGACGGATCAAAGAGTGCAAGAAAAGTATTCATGCCAGTTCCTTATAATTTAAGTTTTAAGTTATATGCTATGACTCAATATAATGAAGACTCTCTACAAATTATTGAACAAATATTACCGTTCTTTCAACCATCATTTAATTTGAGTGTAAATTTAGTTTCTTCGATAGGAGAAAAAAGAGATATACCAATGGTATTAGATTCAGTAAATTTTGAAGATAATTACGAAAGTGGTATGGATGAAAAAAGAATAATTATTCATACTCTTGGATTTACTGCTAAAACATTCTTATTTGGTCCTGTTGCTGATTCTGCAAGTGGATTAATCAAAAAAGTTCAGGTTGATTATAATACAAATACTGCAAACAGAAAAGAATCCTCAAGACAACTCAGATATATTGCAGAACCAAGAGCACTTAAAGATTATAATGATGATGGAGTTACAACTCTTGGTCAAGATATAGATAAAAAAGTTAAGAGTTTCTTGGTATCAGACACATCAAGTCTTTCAACAACAACATATATTGCTATTAATAATGAGTTGATGTATATAACTGCAATTGATGGTAATAAAATAACTGTAAGGCGTGGAGAGGATGGCACACTTATAGATACTCATATAAGTGGAACAAATGTTGATGCAGTAAATGCTGCAGATGATGCTTTAGTTGAACTTGGAGATGACTTTGGATTTAGCGAACAACGTTTTGATTTTGGTGATGGTAAAATCTATAGTCCAACAAAAGGAGTTGATGTATGAGTAAATTTGACGAAATAGATGAATTTTTGGAAGTAGAAGCAATTGACACTCCAATAAATTCAAAAGCACCAAAAAAAGATCAAATCGAAAAGAAAAGAGATGATGAAACTATAGATTATGAATATACAAGAGGGAACTTATATTCTTTAATTGAAAAAGGTCAAGAAGCACTTGATAGTATTTTGGAAGTTGCACAAGAAGGACAACAACCAAGAGCATATGAGGTAGTTAGTCAATTACTTAAAAATGTTGGAGATACTGCAGATAAGTTAATGGATCTTCAACAAAAGAAGAAAGAACTTACAAAAGATGATAATAAATCACCAACAACTGTAAATAACTCTTTATTTGTTGGATCAACTTCAGATCTATCTAAATTATTAAAGAAAGGAATAATAAATAATAAGGTGGAGAATGAGGAAGAATGAAGTCATTCAACGAATTTATACAAGAAAGTAGTTTAACAAGATTGAAAAGCAAATCCGATAAAGGAGGAATGGCTGTTCTTTCTGGAAGTCGTGCTGACAAATCTGCAAAAGAAAATAAGGCAAGAGCAAAGCAATTAGATAAAGATATTCGTGGCAAAGGTTTACCAGGTGCAACTAAAGTGACTGGTAGATATGATGAGAAAGATAAGAAAACAGGAAAGGTCACGAAAGTCAAAGAGCGTTCTCACGTTGTGACTTCTGGTAAGATGGGTAAGAGAAAGTTCAAGAAAGCAGTCAAAGCACTTGGTAAAAAATATGATCAGGATGCAGTCATCACACAAACAAAAGGTGGTGGTGGTGCTACATTAAAAAGAACTCGTAAAGGTGCATTACCAAAAAGGAATATACCAATTGGAAAAATGAGACCAGGTAGAACTGGTGAAATGGACACTAAAGTAAAAGGTAAAACATTTACTTATGAATCATCATATCTTCGTGTTCAACAAAGAGGTAGAACTTTTTCAATCGTTTTAAATTGGAAAGGAAGACTTTTAAATACACAAATGTTTTTTCCCCAATTTACACGACCAACGAAAGAACAAGTATCTTTGGAGATTAATAAAGTATATCCTGGTGCTATGGTATACTATTACAATCCTATTGATAAAGATCCAACACAACCCTTGGTATTTGCAGGAAGAAGTTAAAATTTTTAATTATGTCTGATAATGTTTATCTTGGTAATCCAAATTTAAAAAAAGCAAATACGCAAATTGAATTTAGTGCAAATCAAATTCAAGAATTTATGCGTTGTAAAGCAGATCCAATATACTTTACACAAAAATATGTAAAGATAGTCAGTCTTGATGAGGGATTAGTTCCATTCAAACCATATAAGTTTCAAGAAAAATTAATTAAGAGATTTCATAAAGAGAGATTTAACATATGTAAGATGCCTCGTCAGACTGGTAAGTCAACGACTGTAGTATCTTATTTGCTTCATTATGCTGTTTTTAATGATAGTGTAAATATTGGTATACTTGCAAACAAAGCTGCGACTGCAAGAGAATTATTAGGTAGATTACAAACTGCTTATGAAAATCTTCCAAGATGGATGCAGCAAGGAATCATTGCATGGAATAAAGGATCATTGGAGTTAGAAAATGGATCTAAAATCTTGGCTGCGTCTACCTCTGCTAGTGCAGTCCGAGGTATGTCTTTCAACATTCTTTTTTTGGATGAATTCGC
>Ga0163179_10000805_pt1 | contig 22390 bp, 23 predicted proteins | sample AtlANTMetagenome_FD_109643 | JGI IMG/M metagenome (GOLD analysis project Ga0163179, IMG submission 109643) | Marine eukaryotic phytoplankton communities from the Atlantic Ocean - Atlantic ANT 2 Metagenome | ecosystem: Environmental > Aquatic > Marine > Oceanic | place: North Atlantic Ocean...
CTATTTGAAGATGTAAATATTGTATTAAATAACGAATCACAATATGGCGTAGAAATAACAATCAAAGTATTAGAGAGTCCAATACTTAATCAGGTTTTATTTGAGGGCATGACTGTTAGAGAAGGAAGATTTAGAGAAAAAATTGAAATTAAATCTGGACAGCGTATAAAGCCAAATTCTGTCGAAAAAGCTACTAGAAAGATTACAGATATTTATAAAGAAGATGGGTATTACAACGTTGAAATATCCTCCTCAATTGTTGTTCCCCAAGACACAATCGTGAGAGTAGATTACCCAAGAGATGTATTATTTACTATTAATGAAAATAAAAAGTATAGGCTTAAGAATATAACATTCAATGGTAATAAAAGTTTTTCAGAACGAAAACTTAGAAAAGAATTATCAAACACTAAGCAAAAAAAATGGTGGACATTTTGGGTTAAGAATTTTGATTCTAAAACATTTACAGAAGACAAAGAGGCGTTATTAGCTTTTTATCAAAATGAAGGCCATCGAGATTTTAGAGTGCTAGGTGATAGTTTAATTGTCAATGAAGAGGACACATCATTAACCCTTCAGATAAATATTGAAGAAGGGCCAAAATATTATTACAGAAACTTTATTTTTGATGGTAATCAAATTGCTGAAAAAGATGAGCTAAAAAGACTTCTAGGAATTCAATCTGGAGATAGATTTTCCAAAGAACAGTTTGATAAATCAGTTTATGAAAATATGATGAGCACCTATCAAGACAAAGGATATATTTTTAGCAGTGTTAATCCCGAAGTCACTCCTGCTGGAAATGATTCATTAGATGTTAAGTTTGTTTTTAATGAGGGCAATAAGGTTTATGTAGAAAACATTTTTGTTTCAGGAAATGAAAAAACTAGAGAAAATGTAATTCGAAGAGAATTAAAGCTTTATCCTGGAGATGTTTTCAGTAGATCTAAGTTGATGAGAAGCCAGAGAGATATATGGATTTTAAATTATTTTGATAATGTGATTCCTGATGTAACTCCAATATCTGACGATAAAGTAAATCTTGATTTCGTTGTTGAGGAAAAAAAATCAACCCAAAGAATAAATGCTAACCTTGGTTTTACAGGGGAGTATGGTATAACTGGAGGAGCAGGCGTTGAGTTTGATAATTTTAGAGGAAAAGGACAAAAGTTAAATATTGGTGCAAGCACAGGTACAAATTTTTCAATTTATACTACTCAGGAGCCCTCAAAATACAGATCTTTAAATGTTAGTTTTCAAGATCCAATGATTAATGATAGCCCCTATCTTGTAGGAGCATCTATTTTTTACTCTTTTAGAGGTTCATCCACAAATTATTATTTCCCATTAGATTTTACAGTTGGAGGAGCAGTAGCAAGCTTTGGTAGGAGATTAGAGTGGCCTGATGATTTTTTTAGAGTGATGTGGTCAGCAAAGTTTATGCAAAAAGAATATGAAGGTTCACAATCTGATATAGATAATTATATTGGAGGACTAAAGAAGACTAGAGGTATTAGTTTATCCCAAGTATTATCCAGAGATAGTAGAAACAGAGCAGAATTTCCTACAAACGGTTCGACTTTTATTTTAGAGAACACTTATTCTGGTGGATTTTTGGGCGGAAATGAGAATTTTCAAAAGCATATGTTAACTCTAGATTGGTTTACACCTACATTTTCAAAGTTTATTTTATATAACTCAGTTAAACTTGGAGTTATTAAAACCTTAGATGTTGGTGATGATATTCAGTCATTTGTCCCATTTGATGAAAGATTTATAATGGGAGGTAATGGTATACCATACGGTAATGCATTAAGAGGCTATCCTGATAATGCTATAGGACCTCAAACTGTTTCTGGTCAAGCAGTTGGTGGTAACTCAATGGGTAGGCTTGTTACAGAGCTAAGATTTTCGCTATCAGAAAATCCCGTAATTTACGTAATGGCATTTGGAGAAATGGGGAATGTATGGAACACATCTGCATTGACAGAGCCATTTTACATTAATAGATTTAGCTCTATTTCAATGAAAAAGTCTGCTGGAGTTGGTGTTAGGTTTTTTATGCCAGGTATTGGTAAATTAGGATTTGATATGGGATATGGTTTTGATGATATAAATGGAGATGGAGAAGCCCAAGGTTGGGAGTATACTATCACATTTGGACAAACTTTTTAACTAAGGAGAATAAAGTGTATAAAAAAATATTAATAGTATTATTATTAACAGGAATTGCTTTTTCCCAACAAAAAATTGGTATTGTATTTTCTGAAAAAATTAGACTTGATTTTGAAGAGTTTAAGGATGTCGAACAACAATTGCAGCTCGAACTAGAAGTCATTCAAAAAGAATATCAGTCAATGGCAACTCAGTTAGATAGTATGGTTAAAGAGTATGAACAGCAAAGTTTAATGATGTCGGAAGAACTAAAGAAGGCTAAAGAGCAAGACATTGTTGATATGAACAACTCTATGCAAAGTTATCAACTATCTAAAGTTGGACCAAATGGTGAGCTTACTAGGAAGCAAGCTCAATTAGAGTTTGAATTAGTAGAAAAGTTCAAAGCTGCTGTAAATGCTGTTGCAATATCTAAAGGGTTTGACTTGATTATTGATGGATCTCAAGCTTCATTATACACAAAGCCAACTATTGATTTAACTGACGACGTATTATACGAGCTTAGAAAGAAAAATCAATCATCTGAATAATAAGGTTAGCACTTGATTACTCTTAAAGAGTTAGCTGATAAAGTAAATGGAAAGTTGATTGGCGATGGTACGATTACTGTTTCCACAGTAGATGATATAAAATTTGCTTCAAGTAAATCAATAGCATTTGCATTTTTACCTAAGTATAAAAAAGAAATTACTTTATCAAATGCAGCGGCATTTGTTGTTACTTCTGATGATGATTTAGGTAATAATTCTGGGATATTAGTCGAAAATCCATACTTATCTATGATAACTATTCTTGATTTTTTTGATGATAGACCTGTTCCTGCATTTAATATTTCAAAACATTGTGAGATACATGATTCTGTTAAAAAACCTACTAATTTTCACATAGGATCTTTTTCAGTTATTGAGAAGGATGTAGTTCTTGGAGAAAATGTATTCATTGGGAATGGTGTCAAAATTAATCCTGGATGTGTCATTGGAGATAATAGTGTTATATATGATAATGTTGTATTGTACGATAATACAATGATTGGAAATAATTGTATTGTAAATGCCGGGACAGTAATAGGTAGCGATGGTTTTGGTTATCATACAGTTGCTAATGAACATCATAAAATTCCTCATATTAAATCAGTAATTATTGGTAATGATGTCGAAATTGGCGCAGCTTGTACAATTGATAGAGGTTCGGTTCAAGATACAACAATAGCAGATTTTTGTAAATTTGATAATCAGGTACACATTGCACATAATGTCTCAATTGGGAAAGCATGTTTATTTGCAGGAGGAGTTTTCATTGGCGGTAGCACCAAAATTGAAGATTTTGTAACCATAGCTGGCAAGAGCGATATAGGTCCGCATATCAATTTGGGTGAAAAATCAGTAATTGCTGCAAGGTCATGCGTGCTTAAATCACTTCCAGGTTCTGAGATGTACGCAGGGAATCCAGCCCGACCTATTAAAGAGAAACAAAAGAGAGATGCTATCTACACAAGATTTGAATTACTTGAAAAAAGATTAAAAAAAGATGGTAGCTAAACAAAGAACTATCAAATATTCAGTATCATGTACTGGAGTAGGGCTACATACGGGTGTCCAAAGTACTGTTACTTTTCATCCTGCTGATGAAAATACAGGAATCAAATTTATTCGAAATGATAAAGGAGATAAAATTGTAACTCCGAATATAGATAATGTAGTAGATCTTACCCGTGGTACTACAATTGAAGAGAATGGTGTAAGAGTGCATACAACTGAGCATGTAATGTCAGCGTGTGCTGGCATGAGAATTAATAACCTTTTAATTGAATTAAATAGTAAAGAGCCGCCAGTAATGGATGGGAGTTCTAAAGATTTTGTATCAGCTTTAAAAGAAGGTGAAATCATTGAGCAAAATGCACCAGTAGATTTTCTAGAAATCACAAAGCCAGTTGTTTATAATGATGAAGAAAAAGATGTCGAAGTACTAGCAGTTCCTTTTGATGGATTCAAAACTACTTTTACAATCCAGTATGATTTAGAAGATTTAGATGTTCAATATAGTTCAATTCAAAACGCATATACTAATTATGAAAAGCAGATAGCACCTGCCAGAACATTTTGTTTATTAAGCGAAGTTACAGAATTGGCTAAACAAGGATTAATTAAGGGTGGCAATGTTGGGAATGCAGTAATCATTGTTGATAAAGATATAGATGGAGATGAAGTAAAGTTTTTTATGGATAAGTTTGGTATCAAATTTTACCAAGGATCTCGCGGACTTTATAAATCACAGCATTTAAGGTTTAAGAATGAGCCAGTAAGACATAAAACATTAGATTTGATTGGAGACTTAGCTTTGCTTGGGAAACCAATTAAAGGACATGTAACTGCTATTAAAAGCGGACATAAAGGCAATGTGGAGTTTGCACGAATATTAAGAAAAGAATTTAAAGACCAATTTAAATGAAAGATATAAACTACATATTAGAAATGATTCCCCATCGTTATCCCTTTTTACTTGTTGACAGGATTATTGATAAGAAGGACAAAAAAGAAATTAAAACTTTAAAAAACGTTACGATTAATGAACCATTTTTTTCAGGGCACTTTCCTGAAAAACCCATAATGCCTGGAGTACTAATATTAGAGTCAATGGCTCAATCGGCGTGCTTAATTATACTGGACTTTATTAAGAAACCAGAAAATCATTTAGTTTATTTATCAAAAGTGACCAATTTAAAAATTTATTCAAATGTAATACCTGGGGACCAAATTATTATTGATGCAAAAGTAGTAAATGAAAAGTTAAATTCATTTAAGTTTAAATCTACTTGTCAGGTTGATGATAAGCTTGTAGCTAAAGCAGAATTTTTAGCCTCAATAGTTGAAAGATAGGAGTGAAAAATTAACAAGATACACCAAACGAATATTATATCAAGTTCAGCAAAAATTGGTAATAATGTTGAGATTGGACCTTATAATGTTATTGAAGATAATGTTATAATTGGAGACAATGTAAAAATTGGTAACTTTAATACCATTTCTCAGTTTACAGAGATAGGAAGTGATTGTCATATAGTTAATAACACTAGTATTGGTGCAATTCCTCAAGATAAAAAATTTGGTGGAGAAGATAGTAAATTAATTATTGGTGATAGAACAATTATTAGAGAGTTTGTGACTTTGAATAGGGGCACAAAAGCATCTGGAGAAACAAGAATTGGTGAAGATGTATTAATTATGACCGGTGTTCATGTTGCGCATGATTGCATTATTGGGAATAATGTTATTTTAGTAAACCTAGTTGCATTAGGCGGTCATGTAGAGATTGATGATTGGGCAATTTTAGGCGGAGCAAGCAATGTGCATCAATTTTGTAAAATTGGAAAACATGCGATGGTGGCTGCAAACTCAAAATTGGTTCAAGACGTGCCTCCGTTTATACTTGTTGGCAAACATCCAGTTCAATATGCCGGTATTAATTCTTTAGGTTTGAGCAGAAGAGGTTTTTCAGAAGATGAAAAAGCTGATATTAAAAAAGCCTACAGATACCTTTTTAGATCTGACTTGAATCAATCAGATGCTCTTGCTAGAGTTAAAGAAGAGCTTTCTAATAGTAACCATGTTAATGATATCCTTCATTTTTATGAGTCTAGTAATCGAGGCATTATTTAATACTTCTGATGAAAAATATTGTTGTAATGGGCTCTACAGGATCGATTGGCATTCAATCATTAGATGTAATTTCAAAACATAATTCTCACAAAGTGGTCGGCCTTACTTGCCACTCTAATGCTAATCTTCTTTTTGAGCAAACTAAAAAATACTCACCTAATTTTGTTGCAATTGATATTATTGATTCTTCCCATAATCTTTTTAATCTATGTAAAGAAAATAATATCAAACTTATAACTGGCAGTGGGGCTTCAAGTAATATACCATTCAACGATTTAGATTTAGCAATTAATGCTATTGTTGGTACTTCTGGATTGCGACCTACAATTGAATTAATTAAAAATGGTGTTGATATAGCTCTAAGTAATAAAGAGTCTTTAGTACTTGCAGGTCATATTATTATGCCATTGGCTCACAAAAAAAATGTAAACATAATACCTGTTGATAGTGAGCATTCAGCTATTTTTCAATGCTTGAATGGTGAAAATCAAAAGGAATTAAAAAAAATCATTCTTACTGGTAGTGGAGGCCCTTTTCTTAATAAACCAATTCATGAATTTGATTCTATTACACCTAATGAAGCACTAAAACACCCTAATTGGGATATGGGAGCAAAGATATCAATTGATTCTGCGACTATGATGAATAAAGCATTAGAATTAGTCGAAGCATTATGGCTATTCAATATAAAGCTTGATGAGATACAAATTACTATCCATCCACAGTCCATTATACATTCAATGGTTGAGTTTGTTGATGGTTCCTACAAAGCTCATCTAGGTTTGCCTGATATGAAAGTTCCTATTCAGTATGCATTAACTTTTCCAGAAAGAAAAGATGCTTCCGTAGGAAGTTTAGATTTTGATAATTTAAATTTAGATTTTAAAAAACCAGACCTAGAAAGGTACCCAATCTTATCACTTGTTGAAGAGCTCATTAATTTAGGTGGAAATAGAGTAGCGGTAATGAGCATGGCAAATGATTATATTGTTCAAAAATTTCTTGATCAAAAAATTTCTTTTAATGAAATATTCTCTTTAATTAAGGAAGTTGTAGATGAATTTTCTTCTGACAATTTACCTTCTTTAGAAGAATTATTTATTTTAGATAAAAATATTCAATTATATTTGAACCCTAATTAAAATAAGATGATATATATTTTAGCATTTATAGTATTGATTGGCGTAATTGTTTTTGTCCATGAACTAGGACACTTTTGGGCCGCAAGAAGCGTTGGTGTCGGAGTAGAGCGTTTCTCAGTTGGTATGCCACCAAATTTTATTGATTTCACAAAAACAAAAAAAGGTTTAGTGGTAGATATATTCTTTTTTGTCTTTCAGGATAAAAAAATTAAGTGGGAAAAAGCATTTTCCACAACTTTCAGTTCATTTAATACCCCATCAGAAACGATATATACAATTGGATTGCTTCCTCTAGGAGGTTATGTAAAAATGAAAGGTATTTTAGATGAGAGCATGGACAGCGAATTTAAAGGTGCTGATGATGAGCTTGAATCTAAAAATGCCCTGCAAAAAATATGGGTGATGAGTGCGGGTGTAATAATGAACCTAATATTAACTTTTTTTGTTTTTATTTTAATCGGGAAAATTCAAGGTGATGCTATAGTAGAAAATAATGATACTGTGATAGAAAATGTGATACCTGATCAGTCAGCTGACCTTGCTGGGATTATAGCAGGAGATAAGATACTATCTATGGACAACATTAAGGTTGAAACTTGGGATGATGTAGTTGCAAATATTTCACAACACCCAAATGAAAAAATACCAATTGTAGTAGAGCGAAGCGGAAAAATAGTAATTTTAGAAGCTTCTCTTGGTTCAAGACCAAACGTGAATACGGGTAGAGTTGATCAACAGATTGGCACATTGGGGGTATTTAAAAATCCAGTTCAAATTGAATTAAATTTTCAAGAATCCATTGTTTATGGTTTTAATGAAACAAAGTGGGCAATGACTTTAATGACCTCATCTCTTAAAATGATTTTTCAAGGAAATGTATCTCGAGACGAGGTTGGAAGTGTAATAATGATTGGTAATATGGCAGGTCAAGCTGCACAAGCAGGCTTAGTTCCCTTTCTTTATTTAATGGCATTGATTAGTGTTAATCTTGCGTATATAAATATTTTACCTATACCTGGATTAGATGGGGGTCATATCGCTTTAATACTAATTGAAGTTTTAATGGGCAGAAAGCTTTCTGTGAAAGCTAGGATAAGAATCCAATCAGTAGGAATGTTTATACTACTATCATTAATGATATTTCTACTTTTAAATGATATTATTCGCGTATTTTCTTAAGCCTTAATTCTATAACCCCACCACCGAGTTTAATCAATATCTTTGCTGGAACTAAAGTATCATCAATTAATACGTAACTGACTTCCATATCACCTTTATTTTTAAGAACTGGTTGTCCATTTTTTACTGGAGACAAAGTATACCCTTGTTTTTTCCCATATGGTGTTTTAATTGTTTTAGCACCAAGATTTTTGATTTCAATTACTCTACTTTTACCAGCATCAACGATATTAAACTCCTTAGATTGATCATTTGGTATATCAAATTCTGATAAAATTAATATTAGCGAATATGGATCAAAAACGTTGTCGTTAACCATAAATTCTTCACCATTTGTGATTCCTTTCTGATTTCTAATAATAGTTTCAGAATTCTTCTTTTTTCGAAGCTCCCTTATATTTTTATTTTGCTTTACTACATTCAGGGTTTCCTGGTTCACCCAAACATCTATTTTATTTCGGATTTTATATATTGAATCTCCCAACTTAGTAGTACGAACATTAAAATTTAAATGGTAAACATTTATTCCATCTATAGTTCCCGGGTCTTTTACTGATAAAGAAGCTTCCCCTAGTTTTAGATTTAATACTTCAAGATATACGTTGTATTCATATTTTACTTTGGAATCAAAAGGACCACTTTGACTATTTGCCATTAATGTAAACGAGCTTAAAATAAGAAATATAATTAGTTTCATTTACCGTATTTTCTTTATTTCATTATTTTCAAATATAAAAATTTTTGAAGGATTATTTTTGATTTCTCCTTCGTCAATCAGTAGATCAATTTTATCACCAAACTGTTCTTCAATGTCATCGGGATTATATAATGGCTCAGAGCCTGTTTTATTAATACTGGTAGTTGTAATAGGTCGTTGGTATTCATTTAATACTGCTTTTAGATAATCATGATTAGGAATTCTAAAACCTATCCTGCCATCTTTAGCAATTTTATCATTCAATGATCCAGGATTGTATGGCGCTATGCAGGTACTACCATCTTTAAGAATTTCTTCTATTTTAAACATTACATTCTCATTAACTATAATTTGATTTTTAATAATACTAAAGCTTCCCAATGCAATACTCATTGGCTGTTCTCTCATTTTCATAAGATTTATTCTTTTAATTCCCTCATCATTATCCATTGCAGTTCCTAAGCCGTATATGGTATCTGTTGGATATGCAATAACTTGATTGTCATTTAATGCATTGATAAATATTTCTTTTGCATCAGGATGATCTGTTTTAATTCTCTTCATTGGTATGATCTAACTGACTTCCATCTTTTATGAAACCAAAAATATTGCTCTGGATTATTGATAATTGTTCTTTCAATTTCGGATGTATACTGTTGTACAATATCATTGATGCTTCCTGAAGTGTCAATCCGTACAAACTCCACTTCATAAATATTGTTTTTTTGAGTAATGCTTGCATAAATAATAGGGCTCTTATTCCTTTTGCTGAGTATAGCAGCGCCTGAGTGCGTTGATGATTCAATTCCAAAAAATTTAGCTATAGTACCCTTTTTCTTAGCATCTTGATCGCTTAACAAAATTAAAATATTATTTTTTACTAAAGAATTTTTTAATTGTTTAATATCTCCACCTTTGTAAAGTTGGTCTTCCATAAAATTTTCTCTTATTTGTTTAAAAAAAATATCAGCACCACTATTGTTCTGCCTATAAGCAACGCCGGTTAAATTGTATTCTTTCTTGCTAAGCGCATAAAATAGTTTATCAAAAGAGCCATAATGCGACCCAACAAGTATAATTCCTTTTTTCATGTCATGTGCTTCGGTTAATACTTCTAGATTTTTAAATTTTACGTTAGTTGAGCTGTAGTTTTTCGGGAATGATATAAAGTCTAAAAATTCTTTAGTAAAAAATTTATAGCATTGCTGCATTATATTTTGGTACCATTCTTTATTCTTATCTGGGAATGCCCAACGTAGATTAATTAATAATGTTTTTTGTCTAATTTTTAACACATGGAATAGTAGACTATAAATTATTTTATAGGTAATTTTATAAGCAAATGTTGGAGCATTCCTTAAGTACAAAGAAAACACTTTTAAAAAAAAATACATCTCTGTAATGTAAATCTTTGAATTAGTAATGAAAACAAAATTTAAGAACATATTAATCGTTGTTACTTTCTTATTTTCTGCATTTATTTTTGCAGAACAGTCTAGCAAGAAAGTATATGTTGTTCCTATTCAGGATGTAATTGATCTTGGCATTCCAGGATTGGTGAATCGTGCAATAGATTTGGCTGAGACAGATAATGCTTCGTTAATTATTTTTGATATTGATACTTTTGGCGGACGCGTTGATGCAGCTACACAAATAAAAGATTCTATATCATCTACTGAAATTGAGACAATTGCCTTTATTAATCGTAGAGCTATTTCTGCTGGATCTTTAATATCACTGTCCTGTGATCAGATTTATATGACCGGTGGAGCAACAATTGGAGCCACAAGTGTAGTTGATATGTCAGGATCTAAGCAGTCTGAAAAATCTCAAAGTTATATGAGAGAAGAAATGGCTGCAACTGCGGAAAAATCAGGTAAAAATCCTGATATTGCACGTGGTATGGTTGATGAACAGTTAAGTTTCGAATATTTAGTTATTGAAGGAGACACTCTTCAGGTAGAGGATATTGAAGGTAGGAAAGAAGGAAAGCTAATTACGCTGACTACTGAGCTGGCAATGAAATATGGCATTGCTGACGGCAAAAGCGAGAGTATAGAAGAAATACTTTCATCATTACAAATAGAAGATTATGAAATTATAACTGTAGGTGAAAATTGGTCTGAAAATGTAGTTAGAATATTAACTAACCCTACAGTTTCATCGTTGCTAACGACTTTTGGCACCATTGGAGTAATTTCTGAATTATATAGTGCAGGATGGGGTATAGGTGGAACCATTGGTATTATTTGTTTAACTCTTGCTCTAGGCGCTGGATATTTAACTCAATTGGCATCCTCAACTGATATTTTAATAATTTTATTGGGTATAGTTTTGTTGTTTGTTGAAGCTATTGCAATTCCTGGATTTGGAGTATTTGGTATTTCAGGCATTATTATTTTGTTTTACGGATTATACTTATTATTAATTCCCGATGTACCCGTAAGCCCTGAAATCTATTCTGAGGCATTAGATGGATTTTCATGGGCAATTGTTGTAGGAATTTTGGGTATTATTTTTATTTTAAGATTAATTGGTAAATCTGATTTTTTCCAAAAATTAGTTAGCAGTGATTCTAATAAAACTACCTTAAAAAAGAATTTTAAAAACAGAAGTAAAGTTGAGTAGTTGTAATATATTAATTACTAAAGACTTAAATTTATTTAGAAACATATAAAGGAGGAGTAATGGGACTATACGTTGCCATACCGTTAATATTATTTATTTTATTACTATTATGGATTGTACCAGTTGGTTTGTGGTTGCAAGCTATTTTTAGTATTGGAGGAGGAAATGTAACAATTCTAGGTCTTGTTGGTATGAGATTTAGACGAGTACCGCCAGGGGTTATTGTAAATGGTTTAATTGCTGCAAAAAAAGCAGGACTTGATGATATATCGACCAGCGATCTTGAAGTACACTACATGGCTGGTGGTAATGTTGACAAAGTTGTTGATGCTCTAATTGCTGCTTCAAAAGCAGGAATTGAACTGACTTATTCAATTGCAACAGCAATTGATTTAGCAGGTAGAGATGTTTTATCTGCAGTTCAAACAAGCGTATATCCAAAGGTAATTGATGCTCCAATAGATGGAAAATTATCTGCAGTTGCTAAGGATGGTATCGAAGTAAGGGCTAGAGCAAGAGTTACAGTTAGAACTGATATACCCAATCTTGTTGGAGGTGCAACAGAAGATACAATTATTGCAAGAGTTGGTGAAGGTATTGTAAGTGCTATTGGTTCAAGAGAAACATACGAAGCTGTTCTCGAAAACCCTGACTCAATATCAAGAACAGTGCTAGAAAAAGGACTAAACAAAGGTACAGCTTTTGAGATTCTTTCCATTGATATTGCTGATATAGATGTTGGTAAAAACATAGGTGCACAATTGCAAGCTGATCAGGCAGAAGCAGACCTTAGAGTTGCTCAAGCTAAAGCGGAAACTAGAAGAGCTATGGCTGTTGCATTAGAGCAAGAAATGAAAGCTAAGGTTGTCGAAGCAGAATCTGAAGTTCCTTTAGCTATGGCTGAAGCCTTTAGAATGGGTAATCTTGGTGTGCTAGATTATTATAAGCTAGACAATATTGCATCTGATACTAGCATGAGACAATCAATTGCCGGTGTCACAGATGATAAAAAAGACGAATCTGAGGATTAACGTTGGAAGAGTTAATATATTGGGGAATAATTTTATTATTTTATCTATTTTCTGCCTACAGAAGTAGGCAGAAAAAGGTAGAAACTGAAGACTTCCAAGCTCCAGAGCTATTGCCAAAAACAGATAATGAAACTTCAAAAAAAGATTTTAACATTTTCAAATTTTTAGATGAAGCAATGGAAAAATCTGCAATAGAGTTAGATGATAGTTTAAATTCTAATATTGTTGATACATCAAATGATGATTCGATTATTTTAAGACAATCGGAGAAATCAATTCAGGGCCCTCTTACTGAAGTAGATAATATTAATAAAAAGGATTTAAAGAGATCTGATAATATAAAAGATAATCATTTAAGTCATTTAAGGTCTCGAATTACTACAAAGCAGATTTCAAGTCATTCTGAACAAAAATTATTAACATTACAACAAAAGCTAAAAAATAAGCCAACCAAATTAGCAATTGTAATGCAGGCAATTTTTGATCCACCTAAATCAAAGAGTGTATAAATGAAACTTTTAATTATGGGCCCTCCAGGAGCAGGTAAAGGAACCCAAGCAAAAATTCTAGCAAAAAGATTTAACCTGGTTCATTTATCAACAGGAGATATTCTTAGAAGAGAGATTGATAAAGCCTCAGAAGTAGGGCTTAAAGCACAAACATATATGAATGCTGGTAATCTTGTTCCAGATGAAGTTTTGTTAGAAATAATGCAATCAACTTTAACCGAATTAAAAGATTCAGGAGTTATACTTGATGGGTTCCCAAGAACAATTCCTCAAGCCGTGGGGTTATCAAAAATTTTTCAATTCCTAAATCAAGAAATTGATAATATCATAAATATCGAAGTTGATAAAGATGTTTTAATCAAAAGACTGGTTGAAAGAGCAAAAAAATCTGGAAGAGCTGATGACACGGAAGAAGTGATTGTCAATCGTCAGAATGTATACTCAGAGCTCACAGAACCTCTAATTGAGTTTTATCAAAATAATATTGTTCATATTGATGGCGATGGCTCTATCAACCAAGTGACAGAAAGAATTTTAAAACGTATTCCATAATGAAGTTAGTTGGAATCACTGGTGGTATAGCATCAGGAAAAAGCACAGTGTCATCATATCTAGAAGATAAGTATAAGGCATATGTTTTTGATGCGGACAAAGAAGCAAAAGCATTATTAAAATCAAAATTTGTAAAAGATAAAATCCATAAAGCGTTTCCAAATCTTAAAGACTTATCTACTTTATCTATAGCAGAGGAAGTGTTTAAAAACTCAGAATCACAAAAAAAAATAAATAATATTATTCACCCTATTATAGGTGATTTAATTTTAATTAGAATCAATGAGAAAAAAGATATACATAATATTTTTATTATAGATGCTGCACTGATTATCGAATCAGGAATATTTAAACCACATCAAAAAAGCGGTGCAAAGCTAATTTTAGTAATAGCAGATAAAAAATTAAGATTGCAGCGAGCACTTCATAGAGGCCATTTATCTAAAGAAGCGATAAAAGATAGAATGCAATTACAAATGAAAGATGATAAAAAGATTAAATATGCTGATTATGTTTTAGAAAACAATTCAACAGAGTTGGAACTTTTTAGCAAAATAGACCAAATCATAGAAAAAATAATATGAGTCAATTTTTTAAAATATTTTTTACAACCTTATTTATTCTCCATTGTTCTTCAGATGTTAGTTCTGAAAATATTTTAAGCGGTAATAATGGGAATGAAGGAGAGGGAGTTTTTACAGGAGGTGGTAATCAAACAATCCCCGAACTTGATGTTGAGCTAATTACCACCTATGATGAACAAACAGCCTCTTTTTCCACTACTTACGGAAATTATCAAAGAAGTTTTATAGTTCATGTTCCACCAAACTTTGATTATACAACGCAATCTTTGCCTCTGGTTTTTGTATTACATGGTTATACTAGTCAGGCTCCAATAATAAGACAGTATTCCGGCTTTGATCAAATTGCTGATCAAGAAAACTTCGTTGTTGTTTATGTACAAGGAACAACGGATGCGTTTGGAAATACTGGATGGAATGTAAATGTTGTTCCTACATTTAATTTGGTTGACGATGTAGGGCTTTTTGAAGCTTTAATAAAATACTTTAAGGCAAGCTATAATATTGATGGTTCAAAAATATTTTCTACAGGAATGTCCTTAGGAGGATTTATGAGCTACAGATTAGCTTGTGAGTTAAATGAAATTAATAGTATCGGATCTGTTACAGGTTCAATGGCTGGGTATTATCAATGCAATCCGCCAAAAAAAACCAGCACTATTCATTTTCATGGGACTGCAGATGGAACTGTTCCTTACAATGGTGTTGAGTGGAGTTTGTCAGCAAATGATGCACATAATTTTTGGAAAGCTCATAATGCATGTAATTCACAAGTAGAAATAAATCTGCCAGATTTGAATGGAGACGGAAGAATTACTAAGAGATTGATTTCATATGATTGCGATGAAGATAAAGTTGTAGAATTATACTCATTGGAAGGTGAAGGTCATATATGGTGGAATAGGAATTGGGGACATGATATAAGTACTTCTGAATTAATTTGGCAGTTTTTTAAAAGCCAACAATGATTACTCAAGAACATATTGACTACTTGTCTAAAATAGATAATACATTAAAGAATATAATCGAAAAAAACACAATCCCAAAAATAACAAAGTCAAATGACTATGTATTAGATTTATATAAGTATATCGTTTTTCAACAAATATCTACAAAAGCTGGAAATAGTATTTATGATCGTTTCCTAAAATACTACAAAGCAAATAAGAACAATATTTCTTCTTGGAGTGATAAAGAATGGAAAAGCATTGGATTATCGAATCAGAAAAAAAATTATATTGAAAATATTTTTATATTAAAAAATGAAATATATGATCTAAAAAAAGTGAGTGATGTAAACAAAATCTACAAACAACTTATTCAAATTAAAGGAGTTGGCAATTGGACAATCGATATGTTTTTAATTTTCTCAAAGAATAATCTTGATATTTTTCCGGAGGGTGATTTGGCGTTAATTAATGTGATTAAAAAAAAGTATCAAGTTGATTCTATGAATCAAATTCTTAAAATAGCTAATAAGTGGTCTCCATATAAAACTATAGCTACTTTATATTTATGGGAATCTCTGGATGATGACTTCCCTAATTGAAGTCTGATAATTTATATTTTAGAAAAAAATCAACTAATTCTTTGCTAGAATTTATTTCATGATTATTCCTTCCAAATAATAATCTTTCAAGGAACCTATCTCCAGTTGGAGAACCAAGCCATAAATGTCCGCCATTTATCACTTTTAAATGAATTACTTCTGTATTAGAATTATTTTTATAGAAAGTATATTTTTCAACTGTAGTACCATCTTTTTTAAGAACATCTTCAATATTTTCTACATTCATTTTATCTAATTGATTGTATTTAGCCCAATAATTAACCGATTCTATTGTACTCAAAAATTCACCATCAGATATATTATATTTTTGCAATCTATCTTTTGTACCATGAATATGAATTAAAGGAATTTCTCTATTGATATTACATAACCTATTTTCATTAATGCTAAAATTTCCTCCAACAGATCCAAATGCAGCTATTTTGTTTGATAGACCACACATAAGTTCATAGGAAAACGTACCACCATTTGAAAATCCGCAAGCATAAATCTGATCTGAATCGATATTATATTTTGTTAAAACTGAATCTATTAGTGCATTTACAAAAATAATATCATTTTCATTATTGTAAATAGCTTTACCTACATTCCACGATCTTTTAATACCTTCAGGATAAACTACTCCAACTCCATTTTGATGAGCATAATTATCCATTTGTGAAAATTCTCTTTGGTTGATTGCACGATCTAGAAAACCATGAAAATTTATAATTAAAGGAACAGGTTTTGATGTATTTTTAGGCAGTGATATATAGTATTCTCTTGTCTTACCATCAATATTAATTATGTTTTTTATAGGATCCATTTTATCTTCGGCTCCTCCTAATAGAAAAAGAGAAATAAACACTATGAAAATTTTATACATAATTAAAATAGTTCATTTGTTAGACAATGAACTGAACCGCCACTTAAGTTAAACTGAGACACACTAGTAGAATCAAAAATTACGTTATTTGATAAAGCAAAATCTGATATTTTTTTTTGATTTAAGTTTTTACCCCCAATGAAAAGTCCTGGAAGGGTAAGGCCATTCATTGCTGTTCTAAAACTTAATGATAAATCGATATCTTGATGTTCAATCTCTATTAGCTCCCATTGATTTGATCTACAAATGCTTCTTAAATTATTTATTTCATCATTGCTGAATACTTCACGAGCACATATTAATCCAATACAATCATATTCATTATTAAAAATAGGAGAAATTGAAGTATCTAAATGGTAACCACCTGAATTTATAATGTGAAGGTTAGACACTTTAAGCTTTTCTGCCATTTGCTCTGCACCCCTAAGGTTATTTCTGCATTGACCTGCCAGTAGAACATTTTCTTTTGGAAGAAAAAAGAATTCTCCGCCTTCAGCTATACAATTATCATCGAGAAATGAAACATTATATTGTAAATCTTTTAAAGTGGATATAACATATTCTCCTTCATTCATCCTTTCAGAAAGTTTCATATTACAGATCACAATATCTTTATTTGCGTTGCATAAAAAATGATCACGCATAAAAACAAAGTCATATTTTTTATTTACTTCAAGTTCAGGTTTGAAGGGAATAATCATTGTATTAAGGGAATTTTTATGGAGTATTTTAATTAAATGTTTATGTTCTTTTTTTAATAGTTCTTGATTAGGTATTGCGCCGTTGCTCATCATATCGTTATCATGATATGCTACTATTCCATTATTCCACCATCCATTTTTTGGAAGAGAGCTAACAGCAATTGTAATTTTTTTTAAGTCGTTCATTTTCAAAAACTTACAATTTTTAAATTAACTTTATAAGATTAAATTGTATAAATGAACAAAGATATTTTAACAGTAAAAGATTTAAACAAATATTTACCTGCTTTAAAAACAGAAAGTGATATTCATTTTCAAGATAAGCTAAAAGAGGGATTATTTAAAGTAGATGCATTAGTTGGATTAAAGAAGATTCCAACTGAGTCAATTGATTTGATAGTAACTGAGCCAGTGCTAGACCCTAAAAGTAAAATGTCCTATTCATCCTATATTAATTGGATTGAGGAATGGATTTTAGAATGTAAAAGAGTTTTAACGACCAGCGGTTCAATCTATATCATATGTCCTTGGGAATCTTCGTCTCTTTATCACTCGGTACTTAGTAAAAATTTTATCATTCAATCAAGAATTACAGCCGAGAGACAAATAGAAAATACAGAACTAGCTCAATGGAAGAACAAGATATCAGATATTTGGTTTGCTACAAAAACAAATGACTATATTTTTAATCAAAATTATATAGTAAATGGAAAAAACATAAATAATCCTAAACCAGAAGAGATTAAAGATAATCTATGGTTTCATCTTGACTATGAGGAAATCGTACATAGAATAGTTCAGGCGAGCAGTTTTAAGCTAAACTGGATTCTTGATCCATTTATGAATGTAGGAGCTGTGGGCGTAGTTGCTAAAAAAAGAGGAAGAAGATTTATAGGTTTCGAAAACAATCAAGACCAAATTCTTCTTGCTATGAAAACAATTAATGAAAGAGAAAAATAATGCTACTAAAAAAGATTGAAAAAGATATGATGGAGGCGCTTAAGAATAAGGACAGAGTAAAAGCAGGATTATTAAGGCTTTTAATATCCAAATGTAAAAACAAAGCTATTGATGTTGGACACGAGTTGACAGATCAAGAGGTGATTAAAGTGCTCCAAAGCGCAGCAAAACAACATAAAGAATCAATCAGAATGTATAAAGAAGGTGATAGAGATGATTTGGTTGAAGCTGAAATGATTGAATTGCAGATTGTAGAATCATATTTACCATCTATGATGAGTGAAGACGAAGTTAGAAGTTTGGTAGAAAATATTATTGCAGAAGTCGGAGCATCACAAATGTCAGATTTTGGTAAAGTAATGCCTCTTGTAATGAAACGAGGCGCAGGAAAAGTAGATGGGAATTTAGCCCAATCTATTGTTAAAGAATTGCTCTCCTAAATATGATTATTGACACTCTTTTTTGCATGATATTTCTTATTATGGGTGTACTTGGAATGAGAAAGGGTTTTATTGAATCATTAACTGATTTTTTGAACCTTGTTGTTGGCATATCAATTGCATTATTTTTTTATGTAGATTTATCATTTTTTATTTCTAAATATGTTTCTATAAATCCAACTATTATAATTTTCTTTTCAATTATCATAATCTTTGCAATATCTCTAATTATTTTACGATTATTAACTAGCTTGATATTATTTTTATTTGATGGAAGCATCTCATCATACAAAACACTAAATATAATTTTAGGTTTTATGTTAGGTATATTTAAAGGCGTATTGACTTTAGTGCTATTTACAGGGTTTTTTGAAAAATTCATTTCGGTGAGGCTTTATGAAATTTTATTTGAACAGTCAAAGATTCTTGTTTTACTGGAACCTATCAAAGACTATATTTTTAGTTAATGAGAAGAATAGCACAAGAAACAATAAATAGAGTTTTAGAAGAAGTTGACATCTTTGAGGTTATTTCACAATATGTTGATCTAAAGAAAAGAGGTAAAAACTATTTTGGGTTAAGTCCATTTAGATCTGAAACAAAGCCTTCCTTTAGCGTAGCTCCTGATAAAAATATGTGGTATGATTTTGGTTCTGGTCAAGGTGGAAATGCAGTACAATTTCTTATAGAGTATGAAAAAATTAGTTTTGCTGAAGCTGTGCGTTCACTTGCTGAAAAGCATAATATTGAGATAATTGAAGTTGGCAATACACAGCAAGCTAACTTATACGATCAGCTCTACGAAATTCATAATCTAGCAAATCTATTTTTTATAAATAACTTATCTTCAAAAAAAGGATTAAAAGCAAAATCGTATATGAAAGATAGATTTTTTGATGATAAAATCATTAAAATTTTTTCTATTGGTTTTGCAAACGATTTATGGGATGAACTATATAATGAATTAAAAGATAAATTTGATAATGAAGTTATTGAAAAATCTGGTTTATTCTCTAAAGGGAAAAAGGGATATCTAGATAGGTTTAGAAACAGAATCATATTTCCATTTTTTAGCCCATCTGGAAAAGTGATAGGTTTTAGCGGAAGAAGCTTGTCTGAAAAAGAAGATGTTAAATATCTCAATTCTCCTGAAACATTATTATTTCAAAAAAGTAAAGTTTTTTATGGCTCATATCAAACAATGCCAGAAATTCGTAAGAAAAATTATGTTCTTTTAGTTGAAGGACAGACAGATTTTTTAAGGTTGTATGAAAAAGGTTTTACAAATGTCTTGGCAACATCTGGCACTGCATTTTCTTCCAAGCATGCAGCAGCTTTAAATAAGTATACAAATCGCGTTATACTTACTTACGATTCAGATAATGCTGGAATTAATGCTGCAATTAGAACCGGATATATTTTAATGCAAAATGGTTTTGAAGTAAGAGTGCTAGATTTAGGAAATGAACTTGACCCAGACGATTATTTTAAACTGAAAGAGAATAATAATACTTCATTTCAACAACTTATTAAAGAGGCGGTACATCCGATTAATTATGTTATTGTTAAAAAGAACATACTTTCTAAAGGTGCTTCTGATAGGTCAAAGTTTTTAAATGAATCAATAGAAGAAATCAAATTGGTTAAAGATGTTATAATTAGAAATGATTTAATCAAAAGACTATCCAATGCGCTTGGAGTAGCAGAAAGTGAGATTTTAAATAGATTCGATCAAATTTCTCCTAGAAAGATTTCAAAGAATAAAGCTGACGATTCAGAAGAAACCACTATTAGAAATTTTGATTCTAAATCTGATATTGCTCAGTTGGAAATATTAAAATTGTTAATCAATAACCCTGAATTGGTTGATAAAGTCACTTTATCATTATTTGATAATCAGCTCTGTTATAATATTGTTAAGTGTATTAAAGACAATAAAGGATCATATAGTAATGTGGCTCAACTCCTTGAATTATTAGGTGATAGTCCTGAAGAACGTAATTTAGTGGCAGTATTATCAGTGGACATACCTGAAAAGGACAATGAATTAATTGTTTTGAATGATTGTATTAAAACATTAGAAGATATATCGATTAAAAAGGAAATTAACCATATTAGACATCAAATTCGCATCGCTGAAGATAATAATCAAAAATTAGATATTAGTTTGATTCGTAGACTGGAAGAACTTCAGAAAAAGCTTTCACAATAATAAAAGCCCTCTAAAAAGAGGGCTTTTATTATTTAATAATCAGATATTAGTCAACTTAGTAGTTGATAGTTACTCCCAAATTAAATTGTTTTGGAGCACCCATACGAACTCTTAAGTTTGCAACGTCTCCAGAACCATCATAAGCATCTACAAAGTCACCAATGTATAGTTCATCAGTCATATTGAATACAGAGTAATTAAATGTTACGTCTTTACCCATAACTTCTGCACCATAACTTAATTGTAAGTTGTAGATAGTTGTTCTTTCAGTTTCATAAGCATCATCAGCGAAAGTATTTCCTTCACCAAGTAAGAATGCTAAGTCCTGAATAGCGCCGTCATAACCCCATCTTGGGTATTGTCTAGCGGATGATTCTGCTTCAAGAGATGCTTTTAATCTATTGAAGAAACCAGTTACCATTAACACAGTCTGTGTTTGTGGAGCACCTGAAATCATAACATCCTTTACATATAGATCAAAGGTTTCTGCACTTGTGTCATCGCCTTCAATTTCATTATATGTGTATGTTAAGTTATCAGTAAATCTCCAGTCACTTTCGTGTCCTCTAATATCAATTCTCAATACTGGAAGCGGTTGATATGCAATAGAGTATTCTAACCCTTGGTGCAATTCGCTTAAACCAGTAATGCTAAAGAATGATTCAACACCATTTAAGTCTTCTGAAGTACCACTTTGATTTCTGTCTTGCCATAAAGCATAGTAGTAATTCATACTACCAGCCCACTGACCATTTAATGACTTAAATCTAGCACCAACATCAAACCATGTTGCTTTTTCATTCTCAAATTCTGAGTTCTTGATCATGTTAACATCATCAATAAGTTTATCTAATGACGGCGTCATAGCAGAGTAACTTACGTTACCGAATAGTTGCCATGTGTCGTTTAAAGCACGACTTCCACCAACTTTCATTTGATATCCTAACTCAGCATCAGCTTCAATTTTTAAGTTATCAAGCGTGAAATGATCTTGAGCAGAGTAGCTAGCAGTTGTAGCACCAAACATTGCAAAAGCGTTTGTTCCTGCACCGTCATCATAATTCGCTTGAACATATCCACCTAACCAGTCAACAGTATTAGTGTTGTCATAGTATAGCTTATCACCAAGTGTTCTATGTCTTTGTTCTTCTGACCAGTTTGGATTAGATGAGTTGTAGAAGAAGTCACCACCTAGCAAGTCATAAACTTGACGATAGTGCTCAACTTTAGCAGTTCTTAAATCTAGACCTAATGTCATAGATAAAGTATCACTCATTTCTCTTTCCATTTTGGACATAATACCAAAAGTAGATTGGTTGTTTCTACTACCTCTTAATACACCTCTGGATTCATAGCCGTAGCCATCTTTCCATTGTGCATCAGACATGTTACGTGCAATAGTTGCATCATAATCACGACCTGAACCATCAGATTTCCATAGTAGAGAACCAGCAGAACCTGAACCACCACCTTCACCACCGGAGTAGTAGAA
>Ga0163179_10000806_pt1 | contig 22387 bp, 10 predicted proteins | sample AtlANTMetagenome_FD_109643 | JGI IMG/M metagenome (GOLD analysis project Ga0163179, IMG submission 109643) | Marine eukaryotic phytoplankton communities from the Atlantic Ocean - Atlantic ANT 2 Metagenome | ecosystem: Environmental > Aquatic > Marine > Oceanic | place: North Atlantic Ocean...
CTGACGAGCCTCACGATTCCTGACAATGTCACCAGCATCGGGGACAGCGCCTTCTATGATTGCACCAGCCTGACGAGCCTCACGATCGGTAATGGCGTCACCAGTATTGGGGCCTATGCCTTTCGGAACTGCACCAGCCTGGCGAGTATCACGATTCCTGATGGCGTTACCAGTATCGACAACTACACCTTTTACGACTGCAGAAGCCTGACGAGCCTCACGATTCCTGACAATGTCACCAGCATCGGGGACAGCGCCTTCTATGATTGCACCAGCCTGACGAGCCTCACGATCGGTAATGGCGTCACCAGTATTGGAGCCTATGCCTTTCGTGACTGCCGCAGCCTGACAGGCATCACGATTCCTAACAGCGTCACCAGTATTAAGAGGTTTGCCTTCTATGAGTGCACCAGCCTGACGAGCATCACGATTCCTGATAGCGTCACCAGCATCGCGGCTTTCACCTTCTGTGATTGCAACAGCCTGACGAGCATCACGATTCCTGATAGCATCATCAGCGTTGAGGAATTCGCATTTGCCGGCTGTACCAGCCTGCCGGATATCACAATCCCTGACAGCGTTACCAGTATCGGGGAGTTGGCCTTCCAGATTTGCGATAGCCTGACGAGTATCACTTTCCTCGGCACCGCACCTGCGGTGGGTAGTGCGGCATTCGCAACCGTGGCTGATGGAGCTAAAGCGGTTGTCACTGTTCAGGCTCTTAGTTCCTTCGGTGAGAGTGGCGGCGACTGGAATGGGCTCACCTTGGAACTGATCTCGATATTGACATGGACCAACGCGAACGGAGAGGTTACAATCACTGATTGCAATACCGCAGCTGAGGGCCAACTTGTCATTCCTGACACCATTGAGGGCAATCCTGTGACTGGTATTGGGGACAGCGCCTTCCGTGACTGCGTGGGGCTGACGAACATCACGATCCCTGAGAGCGTGACAAGCATCGGGGTTGCTGCCTTCCGTGGCTGCAGCAGCATGACGAGTATCACCATTCCTGATAGCGTCCTCAGTATCGGGGGAGCTACCTTCCTCAGCTGCACCAGCCTGACGAGCATCACGATTGGCAAGGGTGTCACCACCATCGAGAATGGCACCTTCCGGGGCTGCACCAGCTTGCCGAGCATCACGATTCCTGATGGGGTCACCAGCATCGGGACATTCGCCTTCTACAACTGCACCAGCCTGACGAATATCACGATTCCCAGTAGCGTCACCAGCATCGCGAGTGATGCCTTCAAGGATAGTCCTACGGCGATTACGATCAGGGAGAATCCGGAAATTGCCCGACTGGAGGCCCAGCTTGCACAGATGACAATCGAACGCGATACCGCGATTACTGACCGCAATGCTGCCATCGAGGAGCGCGACGCCCGCTACACCGAAGACCAGATCCGCGCCCTTTCGCCGGATTACACCATGGGGCTGAACGAGGCCGGCAACGTGGAGGTGAAAATCTCCTTCATCGCCTCCAGCGATGCCACGAACTTTGCGCCCTTCTCGGTGACCGGGGATTCACTCTCGGTGGTCGATGGCAATGTCTGCATCGAGCTGCCACCCGACCAGGGAGCCTTCTTCTACCGGTTCCGCATCGAGTAACGCACCCTGCTTCCTGCATTGGAATGTGGGTGACTATACTTCAGGCTTTTATCTCGAGGATCTGCTTGGTCGCGATCCCGACCGGACGATCCAATGGGATGCCGGCGCAGGAAAGCAACGTGGTGAGGAGGTCACCTTGGTTGCCTTTGATATTGGACAGGAAGCGTCCGGTATTGATCGATCCGCCGCCCTTTCCCGCGACGATGAAGGGAAGGTTCTCGCGCCGGTGCTTGTTGCCATCTTCCAAGCCCGAGCCCCACATCATGATGCAGTTATCGAGTAAAGTACCGTTGCCTTCCCTGAGAGAGTGCATCTTTTTCACCATGTAGGCGAAGCGATCGACATGGAATTTGTTGATGGCCGCTACTTTGCGGATCTTTTCCTGATCACTGCCGTAGTGCGTCTGCGAATGGTGCTGGTTGGAGAAACCCAACTCGGGGTAGGAGGCACCATTCGGCCGGGAACCGACGTAGGTGCTGACACGCGTGGTGTCCGTCTGGAAGGCGAGGACGGTCAGGTCGCACATGACCTCCATATACTCACTACGCTTGTCGCCTTCGGGAATCTTTACCTCGATAGGCGCCGATTCAGGGGAGTGCCGTTTGGAGGGACTGACCCCGTTCTTTTCAAAAGCCGCCTCCTGCTGGCGTGTTTCAATGGCGGCAATACGGCGTTCCACCGACCGCACGCTATCGAGGTACTCGTCGAGCTTCTGCTGGTCCCCTTTGGCCAAGGTGCGACGGAGGTTGCGGGCACCGCCTAGCACTCGGTCGAGCATCTGGCGGTCCAGCGGGTTTGCCGGCGTTACCTTGCCTTCCCGGCCCCGCTTCCCAAAGAGCCGATTCAAAACATTACGGGGATCGGTCTCGGCCGGCAAGGGTTGGGTCGGCGAGCGGAAGCTGCAGTAGTTGTAGTATCCCTCATGCAGGCCTTCCTGATTCTCCTTCCACGTCTGGGGCATGGTGGCCAACTCGAGCGAGGGGAGCGAGGTCTGGGCCCCGACATAGTTGGCCATAACCTGGTCGGCGGAGATGGAGATATTGATGCGGTTGCGAGAATCGGCGTCGGGCAGCCGTCCCGTGAGCCACGTGGACAGTTCCAGCGCGTGCGGGGCGCCGTTGAAGGGATTGATCGGCACGCCGGAGATCCCCTTCATCATGAGGCACTGATCCATGATTGGCTTGAGCGACTGGATGATAGATGGCGGCGAGTTGATGAACTCTTCCTGACTTTTGGGCCAGAACTGGTTCATGATCACCCCGTGTGGCATGTACATGAAGGCCAGACGCACCGGCGGCTTGCCTTTCGGCGCGACCGAGGCCAGCGAATCCATAAACGGCAGGGCCAGGGAGACCCCTGCCCCCTTCAGGAAGTTACGGCGACCAACTGGAGATGGGCGATTCATACTACTGTTGTTTCTACTCTGCTTGAGGTGGTAATTGTTCACTATTCGACACGGCGGTGGGTAAACAGGTAACTGGCGATGACTTCGGTGATGATCGTCCTCACTCGGTAATCGTCCTCGGCAATCCGGGCCATCAACTGATCGATAACGACCTCGTCATACCCTTCGAGCTGACGCCCGAGTGCGTGCGCCATGAGTTGCTCAGTCAGGTTGCGGGCCAGATCGGCCTCTCGCCCGGCCAGCAGACGCTTCAATTCCGCCGGGGTGGAAAAGGCTGTTCCATCGGGCAACTTCCCGGCCGAGTCGATCGCGACCCCGACGTCATTCTTGTCCCGCCAGCGCCCGATAGCGTCGAAGTTCTCCAGGCCGAAGCCGATGGGATCGAGCACCTTGTGACAGTTGGCACACACGGGCTCCGAGGTATGGAGCTCGGTCCGCTGCCTCATGGTCAGACCCTCCACGCCCTTCTCTTCCTGCTCGTCGAGCTCAGGAACGTCTGCCGGGGGCGGCGGGACGCGCTCACCGAGGATTTGCTCGAGCACCCAAACGCCTCGATTCACGGGGCTCGTCCGGTTGGGGAACGAAGTTGCTGCCAGGGTCGCCGACATTCCAAGGATGCCGCCCCGGTTGGGGTTCTCGAGGTTGACCCTGCGCATTTCTGATCCCGAAACAGGCACCTTGAGCTCGTACAACTTCGCGAGCGTCTCGTTCAGGAACGTGTAGTCGCTATCCACCAGCCGGATGACGCGTTCGTTCTCGCGCACGATGCTTTCGAAAAACAAGCGTGGCTCATCCATCATTGCCTGCCGCAACGAGGGCGTGATTTGGGGGAACAGCTTCGGATCGAACACCTTGCGCTCCAGGTCGTTTACCCGCAGCCACAGCGCGCCAAAGCTGTCGAAGAGTGCCCGCGATCGAGGATGTCGCAGGAGCCGCTCCCCCTGCGCGCGCAAGGTCCCGGGCTTGGACAACTCCCCCTCGTCCGCCAACGCCGCCAACTCGGCATCCGGGGGCGCCGACCACAACAGGTAGGACAGGCGCGAAGCCAACCGGTGGTCGTCCACCCGGACGATTTGCTCCCCCGACTCGACCTCTCCAGTGGGCGTAATAAAAAGAAACTGGGGAGAAACGAGGATCGCCTTGAGCATCAGGCCCAGCGATGCGGTGTAATTCAGATCGTTCTCGCGAGCGAGGTCAAAGATATCCACGAGGACATCCAGCTCCCCCTCGGTGGCCGGACGCCGATAGGCATCGCGTGCCAGCGAGCGCGCAACCTTCCGTGCCGCCTTGCGAAGATCAACCCCCTCAGCGGGCACCGCCCCAAAAAGTCGCTTCTGCACCGCAGTCGGCGCCTCGCCCTCCGGCGCCACGACTTGCTCGACCACTTTGTTGGCCAGCTCGAGGAACAACTCCGATTGCAACGGCGAAATCGAGTTGAGATACCCTTCCCCGACAACCTCCTCGGGCAATGTGTCCGCGATAGACGGATGCACGCCGTAGAGATCGCGCAACGTGTTGCCGTATTCGACCGGAGTCAGGCGCCGAATCACGAAGGGGCCCGGGTCGCGCGGCGCCAGGTACTTCAGCTTCCCGATCCACTCCGCGAACTGAAGCCTTTCCTCCTCGGTCGGAATCTTTCGCGTATCCTCCTTCGGAGGCATGTCGTGCACCTTCACGTTCGCGACCGCCTTCTTCCAATGCTGGAAAGCTGCTCCACGACCGGGGTCCTTCAGCGCTACCTCGAAGCTGATGTTGGCCTTGGCTCGGCCACCACCATGGCATCTCGTGCAGTAGTTTTTGACAAAAGGCTCCACCTTGTTCTTGAAGGTCGCCTTGGCATCGGCCCGAAGCGCGTCCTCATCCACTCGCTCCACCCCGGCGTCCAGAGAGGGCGAGACCATAGCCACTATCAGCACACATCCCAGGACCCTGGGAGGAACTAACGGGAAGGACCATGGTGGACGCATGATATTTCCTATCAAACCTCGATTATCGGGGAAATGAAATCAAAGAATTTGCTCAGCCCAGAGCAGAGCCCACTGCCACGCGGGGTTGCGAAACGCACAGGGATCGTTCCTCAACTCGTCGAGCCCGTGGCTATGGAGCCAGCGTTCCCCTCACCCGCAGGAGTTCGACCGGGGCGGCAGTTACTGGATCCGTGCTCCGCCAAACTTCTGACTGCGTCCCGTCGCCGCCCAGAGAAATGCTCTCGATGGCAAAAGCAGCATCATTCCAGGTCATTCCATCGGCCGAGGACTGCACAGTCGTGGTGAGCTCTTCCGCCGCCAGCCACCGCCTGAACACGATCGCAACGTAGTCTTTTCCGTCGGCCTCAACCAATCTCACGTCGAGACCGCGGTGCCTATCAGCAACGAGGGGGTCTCCGGCGAGCATGAACTCGACGAAGTTTGTCAGACCGTCGAAATCGGGGTCGGCCTGGTCACCCGATACAGCAGGATTCGCCAGCTGTGCAGCATCGAAATTGGTCGCCTTCCACGAATCGAGGGTAACGCGATCGTCTAACCCAGGTTCTCCGCCCGGTCGGCCGCTGGAACGCCAGCTCCCCGGGAGATCGGGATCACCTCCGGACTCGGGGTTTCGGATCACGAGCGCGTAGCCCTCGCCATCCGGACCCGAGGGCCAGCCCATTGTCTCATCATCATCGTAGGTGAATTCAGCGATCGTCTGGTCGCTGGCGTCGACCAAGTGAAGCCGCTCGCCGCCGTCGTCGAGGTTGCTGTTGTTCTCGAACTCGCCCGCGATGGGAAGCCCAGCACCATAACGCATTTCGAAAGCGGCCATGTTGCTTACCACCACGAGCCGCTCGCCCGGATCCAACACCGTCCCGGAGGGAAAGGTGAATTGGATGCCCTCTTCAAAATGCACCCCGCCAAGAAGGATCGTCGTCCCCCCTTTGTTGAGCACCTCGAAGTACTCGAAGTCGCCTCGCCGGTCGAAGCCCGCTGCCTCTTCCGCCTCGTTCGGTGCAGCCGGGTTGAACATGACCTTCGTAATTACAAGATTGTCAGCAATCGCGGGCTCAACATCGACGAGGAAGGTGGCCTCGGACAATGCCGACCACTCGCTCCCGTCGCGCGACCGGCTCTGTAGCCGCACAATACCCGGCTCCAGGTTGAGGGGGGTCCCACCCGAGACGCGAGTTCCTTCGAGGCGCGGACTGATGAGCATGTCGGAGCTTCCAAGGTTGTCGTTCAACCCGTGGATAGTCAGCAGATTGTTGCCGACCTGGAGCTTGTCCAGGTGCTCGTCGATGACAAAAGAGACATAGGTGACCGCATCGCTGTCGTCGTGCAGGCTCGTGGAGGCGGAATTCCAGGAGAGGGCCCCGGGGGCGTTGGCGGAGGCCACCCGGCTACCGTTGAGGTAGGCGACGAAACCATCGTCATATTTCATCCTCAAAACCAATCCGGTGATATTGCCCAGGTCAGCGACCTGGAAGGGAATGCGGAGGTAGATACTGGTGTTCTCGCCATTCATCTGCGCATCGACGTCGAGATCAATGTGTGAGTTGTAGTCGTTGTTCTCATCGTAACCGACGCCGGTTTCACCCTGCAGCCAGCCGGAGTCGTCGAAGCCGGCACCGCGCCAGCTCGTCCCCAGCGAATCGTTCGACGGAACGAACGCTCGCACCTCGGCTCCTTCGTCAAGGAAGACCGTGCTCGTGATTCCGGACGGCTGTGCCTGCCGGGCCGAGCCCGCGACCGCTCCCCCGGGAGCGCGGGGGTCGCTTCCGTCGGTCGTATACCAGATCTGTCCATCACCTCCCTGAAAGAACAGGTTGGCGGCACTCGAGATCGTCCCGCCTGCAGGCGCGAAGGTCGGCGCATCGATGTCAGGATACCATCCGCGGGCGCGCAGTTGCCCGATCAGCGTGGGGATACGGCCCTGGATCCAGCTCCGGGTTTGATCGCGCGCATTCCGCCAGTCAGCATCGGTGTAAGGGTTGCTCCGCTTCGAATCGCCCCAGCGGGCGGACTCGGCGATGATGGCGGCCTCTATCTCCTGCGCGCGCGCGTCGAGGCGCGCCACCGCAACCGATGTGTCGAGCGCCCCGCCGTTGAACAGGTGCTTCTGCACGCGGTCCGCGAAGCGCTGCCGGTAGTCGGAATTCGCGACCAACTGTTCGTGCAGGGTATGTGGGTTGAATTGCGCTCGCGACGTGCTGCGCGTAAACGGGAATGTCATGTTATTATCACCCGTTCCCAGCGAATGCTCGGAGTCGTGCTCGAACGTCTTGAACCCATCCGGATCCACCCGGTTGTAGATCGAGAAAAAGTTGTTGGGATTCGGCCCGGTGAACCGGGATCCTGGACCATCGCGATCGCCCGAATAGTAGGTGATGATCATGTAGTCGATCACGTTGTCGACATCGAGGAGCCTCTCGAAGCTTGGATTCGTGCTCCGGTCGGGATTCATTCCCTGCACGCGATAGTAGTTCGTATTCGAGGCGAATCCGGCCTGTCCGGCGTCGTAGAGCCGATTGAAGGCGTCCCGATTACCATCGGTGGTCCCCCCGTATTTTGTGATAACATCGTAGTCTTCCTTGTCGCCGCCGAAGTAGGATTCGGCAAACGAGGCCTCGGCTCGTTCCTGGGTTTGGAAGAGTCCCCAGTAGACGCCGTTGATGTAGAGGTGGTAGAAGCGGCTGCGGGTGTATGGTTGCCCCATGTCGCGCTGGGTGTCCCGCCCCCAGACATCGCGCAGGAAGTTGTTGCGGCTGTCGTTCTGAAAGGCCCAGGAGTAATTCTGGCTCGTCCGGAGATCTATGTTGTCGAACGCGTCCACACCTTCGTCACCGAACAGCGGAAAGCGGAGTTTGCCCTCACCATACTCGCGGCGGAAAAAGAGGCGGAAGGCGTGTTTCGGATTGCTGCCGGATCGGCTGAAGCCGCCCCGGATCCGCACGCCCCCGTCGACCTGGAACCCCGGCGATCCATCCCGATTCAGCAACTCGAACGAGGCCCCGCGTTCCCAGTTCCGTCCGCTGCCGCCCGCGTTGACATAGATTCCAGTCTGCGAATTGAAGAGATTCTCCAGTGGAGTGACCATCGAAATGGAGGGAATTGCTTCCAGGGCCTCGATTACCTGCGCTTCGCTGTGTCGCCCGCCGACAATGTCAGGATCCATTCCGTAGTTCAGCTGCTGGCCATTGACACTTCCGGAAGGCCATCCCGGAGGGGCCTGCCCACCCCGCGACTGCCGGATGACGTCATCGAGAAAAATGTAGGTCTGCGTATCGATGTTTGTCGCCACCAGACCGGGCTTGAAAGCCGCGGCACGCAAGACAGTGGTCTGGCTGATCTCGATCGGCCCATTGTAGACGTTTCCCCTGCTGGCCGTCGGATTCGACCCGTCCGTGGTCCAACGGATGGTCGCGCCCTCGGTCTCGCTGGTGATCTCGATACTGATTGGTCGACTGTAGAACCCACGGTCAACGCTGAAGGTCGTGTCCGAAACGAAACCGGCAAAGGTCGGCCCGTTGAATGTGCCAGGCGTTGCATCGTCAAGATAGCCCGCACCGCCAACACTCGGGTCCGAGATCCTCACTCCATTGATCTCGGGCAGAATCAGGAAGTCGGAGCTGCCTGTGCCGACATTCAGTCCGTGGATGGCAAGCAGGTTCGCCCCCTCCTGCAATCGCCCGGCGTGGGCGATGATATCAAACGCCTCGAAGAGCACGGCTGCATTATCATCATTGCTTCCGGATGCTGCAGTATTCCAGTCCGCGCTCTGAGGTCCGTTCTGGGACGCCACCCGGACGCCGTTCAGATAGGCGATGAAGCCATCATCATACTTCATATCCAGCGTCAGGGAGGTCAGTCCGCCAGGATCATCAACATCGAAGGGAATCCGGATGTAGGCACTCGTATTCGTCCCCGACATTTGGTCCCCGACGTCGCCGTTCGTTCCAAACAGCGCCTGATATCCGTTGCCGTTCTCGTAACCGATACCCGTCGTAGCCACGGGCCACGAAGCATCGTTGAATCCCTGCTCGGTCCACGTCAACCCGAGGCTCGAAGTGGGAATGATGCGACGGCAGGAGGCGCTCGACGGCAGGAAGTTGACCTGCGTTGTATTTCCCGTCTGTTCCAGGCCGTAGGAAACATCCTCGAATTGCTCGGGGTAGACGGGAGCGAATTCCGATAGCACGGTGATGCCATCCGGAGCGACCAATGCGAGGTACTCGCCACTGCCGGAGAGACGGAAATTGCTGTGGAGCTCGGCATTCGGATCACTCCGGTCCTTCTCCGAGGCAAAGACGAGAAGGAAATCCTCCGCCGTAATTGTGACTGCGGGGATCCGCCACTTGGACAGATTGGCAGAATCGTCGGTCAGGTAATAGCCCTCGAGATTCACCGAGCCGGGCCCGGTGTTGTAGAGTTCGATCCAATCAGAGGAGTCGCCGTCTTCATCATCAATGACGCTGTCGTTGTCAGCCATGAACTCCGTAATGAGAACCTCGGCGGACGAGTTGGCCGGAAGGAGCGGCAAGATAGAAAGGGCAGACGCGCTAATTGCGGCCGCCAGACGGAAATCACTATGGAAGAACACGGTTTCTCAGCGGGTTGGGGGTTCGGTGACTGTATCAGCTTCTGCGGCAGGGTCAAAAGGCCGTTTTCCGCCCCGGCATCCGGTGGCAAGGTCAACCGCTCGAAGAAATCAGAGGAGCGCCCCCCATCCAGCCAGTATCGTCATGGTGCAAACCAGACCGTAGCCGGTGGGATTTTGAGAGAACGAGCCACGGATCCTTATGGGGTCGGCCATTGACGGTCAAAACGTGACCGGTAGGCTCGACCGGACAGCTTGTCGCCTCACGCCGCACGCCTCCAACAAAACAATCCGAACCATGTTGCCTGCTCATCTCACCACTACTCTTGTTATCTTGCTGATCTGTTTTCCGGCCTTCTCCTCCGCCGAACCCGGCAAGAATGCTCCGAAAGCGGTCGAGGGTGGGTATGCGATGGTGGTCTTACCCGATACCCAGCTCTATGCTTGGAAGCATCAGAAGACCTTCCTCCAGCAGACGGACTGGATCGCGGAGAACGCAAAGCACTACAACATCAAGTGCGTGCTGCACGTCGGCGATATCGTACAGAACAACAACGATCAGGAGTGGAAGATCGCAGCCGGAGCCATGGCCGTGCTGAATGGCCGTGTGCCCACCGTCATGTGCCTCGGCAATCACGACCTGGGCCCTGGCGGGAATGCCTCCACACGCGAGACACTGCTGAGCAAATACTTCCCGGTGGCCGGGGCTGAGAAGGAGCCGACGTTCGGCGGTGTTTACGACAAGGAGCCGGAGAAACTCGACAACTACTACCGCCTCATCGAAGCGGGCGGACGCAAGTGGCTTGTGATGGCCCTCGAGTTTGGACCTCGCAACGATGTCGTTCGCTGGGCGGGAGAAGTCGTCGCGAAGCACCCCGACCGCAGCGTCTTCCTCGTGACGCACGCCTACATGGCAAGCAAGGGGAACATACGCTTCAATCGCAACGGCGGACGCCCCCAGGGCGCGGCTCCACACAACTACGGTGTCGCTCGTCATCCTGACGGATTTCACGATGGCGAGGAACTATGGCAGAAGCTCGTCAGGAAGCATCCCAACTTCGCGATGGTCGTCAGCGGACATGTTTGCTTCTCGGCCTTGCGGACCGACAAGACGGATGGTGGCACGCAGGTGCATCAGATGCTCTGCGACTACCAGCAGGCTCCCAATGGCGGCAGCGGCTACCTGCGACTCATGCAGTTCCTGCCCGACGGAGAGACCGTGCGGGTCGACGACTATTCTCCCACCCTTGACCGAGCCAGCGACAAACCTCTCTCCAGGTTTGAGCTCAAGCTCGCGCCTCTCGCGGAGGCGGTGGAGAACAGGTAGTGGATGAGTCTCGTGGCCCTTCCAGGAAAGCGCGGAGCGAAGATTCCTGAAGGTGCTGTGATTGCTGGCTTCGATATCAGCTCTGGAAATAGGTAATGCCGGAACTCGGCTCCTTGTGAACTGACCCACGAGCCGAAACGGCTGGATAAACGAGTCCGAAACAGCAATGACTTAGCAATGAGAGCGATCATCTTCTCTCTGGTGCCGGCAGTCCTCTGCCTTCCAGCAAAAGGCGAAGACTGGCCAAACTGGCGGGGGCCACGTTTCGATGGAATCTCCAAGGAAACCCTGCCCGCGAAGCTCCCCGACCCTCTGCCGATCAAATGGCGTGCCAAAGTGGGCATCGGCTTTTCGTCATTCTCGGTGGTTGGTGATCGGGTATTCACGATGGGTAACCAGGAAGACCGCGACACCGTGTGGTGTCTGGACGCGAGAACCGGGAAAGTGCTGTGGCAGCATCGTTACAACTGCAAGTTGGATCCTCGTTACTATGAAGGCGGCCCGGGGGGAACTCCAACGGCTCACCAAGGTTCAGTCTACACTCTCTCCAAAAAAGGTCATGCCTTCCGCCTTGATCTGAAAACCGGCAAAGTAGCCTGGTCACGAGATTTGATCAGAGATCACAAACTGAAGCTGCCCGAGTGGAGTTTTGCCTGCTCACCATTCATCGAGGGCGATAAGGTCATCCTGAATGTCGGTCGCGAGGGAATCGCTCTGGATCTCAGGACGGGCAAGACCCTCTGGCTGAACGATCCGGGAAGCTCCGGCTATGCCACCATTGTTCCTCATTCGAAAGACCGTCACCTGCTGTTCTCTGCCAGGTCGCTGATGGCGGTCGATCCTCGGGATGGCAGCAAATACTGGGAGTATGCCTGGAAATCGAGTCGCGATGTGAACGCAGCCGACCCGGTCCCGGTGGGCGATGACATCGTCGTTTCATCCAGTGCGGGAACGAAACGGATTCGGCTGAAAGGGAACGGCAATATTCCCGAAGACGTCTGGCATCAGAGAGATTTGAAGTGGTACTTTAATCCCGGGGTCTTGATCGATGGCCACCTCTATTCCTTGCACGGTACTACTCATCGCCCCACCGAACTGACCTGCACCGATGTGGAAACCGGCGAGACCATTTGGAGCGAGGAAGGCTTTGGCAGTGGCGGGCTCATGGCGGCAAGCAACCATGTGATCGTTTTTGATCTCGGGAAACTGACGATCTTCCAGGCCTCGCCCAAGCGCTTCACGCCTGTGCTGCAGCAGGAGATTCTTAAGGGAAAATGCTGGACCAGCCCGGTGATCGCCAACGGCACGATCTACTGCCGAAATGCCGTGGGAGATATCGCAGCGGTGGGATTGTAGCCTTGAGTTCGCACCTGCAGGCGATGCCGCCTTCTTCCGGTTCAGGGTGCAGTAGACCCCCCCACCCTGCTTCCTGCACCTTTGCAGGCTACCGCGTGCACCGCGCCCCGGCTCCTCCGGCTTGCAGACCTTGAACTCCCACAGGATCATTATCTGCCCTCGATCATGCATCTTGCGCATCACCCCGCCACTTAGACATTGAAGGTTGACGGAGTGGCTGCCTCTGACTGAATACCGGGCGAATGTCGCCAAACCCACCACCCCCAGGACAGGCACACATTAACATCATCCAGACGAACAATTCTGGATGCCGGACTCTCCTCTTTGTTTGCCTTGGAATAGTCCTCGCTATCACTCTTGTGATTGGCGGTTGCGTTGTTCTAGGCGTCTGGACGATTGGAGAGACCGTTGATCAGGTTGTAGAAAGCGTCAAGGAGACTGAGGCTGAAGCTAAAGCCTCACCCATCACTGCGATTACATGGAACGCCGTGACTAATGCGAGAACCCCCGACAATACTCTCACGAAATTACAGCAAGCAGAGCTCCGACAGAACATACTGGGCAAACGGGTGCGCTGGTCTGGGACTTTGGTTGAGGTAACGTCGTCCTCCCACGTGACGCTCCATGTGAGTATGGACGGTGATTCGAAAACAGATGTGGTGATTCGGCTTTTGGGTGACCAAAAGAAGCGCGCAGGAGAGATCGCGAAGGGGGAGGCTGTGACCTTCGAAGGAACAATCGATGGACTTGGCAGCGAATTCCTGCATGCAAGGCTCAAATATGGAGAGATCGCCCCTCGGCCCTGACCCCCTGCCCTGCTTCCTGCACAGCCTGACCCGTTCTACGGATCCTGGTTCCTGCACGAGGATGGGTGGCTATTCGGCCTCAAGCAGAAATAGTGATCCCGTCGTAAGAGTAGACGATCCCTCATAGTAAACCCCCCGGACACCTTCGCACAGACATGAAAACCACGATCGTCCCGATTCTATTTCTCGCCTTGGACTGTTCCTCGGTCGGAGCAAAGGAGCTTCAGCTCGCAGCACCTTTTACCGACAACATGATCCTGCAGCGGGAGTGCGCAGTACCTGTCTGGGGGTCCGATGTCCCGGGAAGCGAAGTGACCGTTGAGTTCGCGGGGCAGGTCAAGGCTGCCAAGGCTGATGATAAAGGGGACTGGATCCTCAGGTTGGCCCCCCTCAAGGCCTCGCTTACCGAGCGGGTCTTCAGGGTGCGGAACAACCGGGGGCAATCTCATGATCTCGAGGGAGTGCTGGTTGGTGAAGTGTGGTTCTCGTCCGGTCAGTCGAACATGGTCTGGACCGCCGGGAAAAGCATGTGTCGCGATCTTGCCAGTGACCTTTCCCGGGCAGAGAAGGAGGTTCCAGTCAGGGAGATCAATATCAATACGGTCTCTGCCCTCTATCCTCAGAAAAAAGCAACTTCCGAGCAGGGGTGGAAAAAGGTGACGGAGGCGGGAGGGTTTTCCGCTCTCTCGCTGTCTTTTGCCCACGAGCTCTACCGGGAGTTGCAGGTTCCCATTGGAATCCTTCTCAGTGCTCATAGCAACACGAGGATTGAGGCCTTTACCCAGCGACAGGCGATTGAATCTCACCCCGGTCTTAGTGATGATAAAACCCTTATTCACGATGCAGACCCTCTTACCGAACAAGGACGCAGGGCCTTTGAGCAGTATTACGCTGATCTGAAGGCATGGCAGGAGATCGCTGGAGACGCAGCGCAACGAGGAGGGAAGGTGCCTGGTCGGCCCAAGCTGCCGGGAATTGCGGGTATGTGGAGGGGCCCCTCACAGTTCTTCAATGGGAAAATCGCTCCGGTGATTCCTTATGCGATTCGTGGCGCCATCTGGTGCCAGGGCACGAGTAACAGCGGGGATGGCAGGGTTTATGCGTCGCGAATGGAAGCGCTCGTCAAGGGTTGGCGCGATGCCTGGGGAATGCCCGAAATGCCGTTCTATTTCACCCAGATGCAATGTTACGGTTCTCCTGACCCGGAAAATGTTGGGTTTGCGGATATCAGGCAGGTTCAGCACCTGTTCTTCATGAACAACCGGGAAAATGTAGGGATGGTTGTGCAATCTGACCTGAATTCGGCTAATCCGGGTGGAATTCACTATTTCAATAAGCTGCATCCGGGAATGCGCATGGCGCGCTGGGCGCTCGCGAAGGATTACGGCAAGGATGTCGCCTTTACGGGACCGATCTACAGTGGATATGAAGTCCGGGGAGGCAAGGTGGTGGTCTCTTTCGAGCGGGGAAGTCTTTTCGGTGGCTTGATGGTGGGGAGTAAGGGGTCAGGCCGTGATTACCGTGAACCGGGCAAATACATCGAGCCAGCAAGGCCGGCTCCGGAGGCCGTACTTAATCACTTCCGGCTTTGTGGAAAGGATCGAAAATGGCATCCGGCAGATGCTAGGATTGTGGGAGATGTCGTGGAGGTAACCGCCGGGAAGGTGCCTTCCCCCATTGGAGTTCAATATGCCTACAGCGCGGTTCCCGAGAATTCGAACCTCTACAACAAGGCAGGGTTGCCGGCGACGCCCTTCGCCGCGATTGACGGTAAGTTCATCTTTGAAGAGGACGACCTCGAGAAAGCGGCTGCCCTGAAGGCAAAGTACGCGCGCTGGACGGACCCCGACTACCCCATTCTGCAGGTGGCGGAGTATTACCGGGATGGAGTCATTCTGCAGAGAAATCATCCGATCAAGATCTGGGGGCACGCGAACAAGGGCGTGAAGCTCACCGTTAGCCTGGATGGAGTTTCTCAAACAGTCTCACCCAACGACCTGGAGCAGTGGGCCGTGACCTTCCCTCCTCGAAAGGCCTCGGTCGAGCCGATCAACCTCGAAATCGAATCCAGTCATGGCTTTAACCGCACGGTCAGGAACATTCTCATCGGAGATGTATGGTATCTGACAGGCAGCACCCTTTTGTCCTCCGAGTGGCCTTACGACAGACGCGCCAAGAAGAGCGAGGTGCCCGGAGCGATGCCTCTGGTGAGGGAGTTTTGCAGAAAGACAAAGGCCAGTAGTTTTCCTACCCCGAGAAAACGCCGTTTTGAGACAGGTAGCGGCAAATACCGCTCCCATTGGCTGGCGGCTGATTACTCAAGGGAAGGAAGTGGAGTCACCATGTTTGCCTATGAGTTTGCCAAGGCCCTCAAGCGTCCCGGCATCCCACAGGGGTTTATCACGATGTCATCCGGACGGGGAGGGCGTAATCGCCAGCTTGCGTCTCCTTTGTCGTGGACTTCCTTCCGAGGGGTGAAGGATCTTGATAGCCAGGCTTTCCGGGCGCGTCTCAATGAGTTGTTTCTTCAATATCCGAATTCCGCAGTAGCGCGGAAAGCGGCGGCTCAACACGTCGCAGAGGTCAAAAAATTTGTCCGGGGCATCCAGGATTCAGAGCGACAGGGGCATGGCACTGCTACCTTTGCGCTACAGGCTCCGGCATTTCCCGAGCCGGGAAAGGGAGAAGAAGTGCCTCAGGACACCATACCAACCTATGCCTATAACTGGAATGTCAGCCCCCTTACCCCCATGGGCGTTGCTGGCGTCATCTGGGTTCCTTCCGAAACCAATATTGGCGAAAAGCCCGGGGAATATGCTGCTGAGCTGGAAATCTATGCCCGGAGTTTACCCGCGACTTATGGTCAGTCGGAGGTACAGTTCCTTTATGCACAGCCAGCACAATCTCTTGTCGAGAGAATCTCGGTTCCGGAAATTCCCGGGGCGAGGAGCATCACCTTCGAACAATGGCCCAAGAGCCTGAAGGACATTGCCGTTGCGCTGGCACAATTATCACAGCGATCAGAATGAATTTTCGTGTTTCCTGCTTCACCATCATGACCTCGTTCATGGTGGGCGGCCCTGCATCGGCAGCAGACAGCATTCAGGACCGCTCTCCGAAGGCCAGGGCCCTGCTGGAAGCTTACTGCATGGACTGTCATGGAGAAGATTCGCAAAAAGGCGATGTGCGCCTCGACAACCTGGCAGGCATGGCATTGGAGGCACGGCTGGAATTATTAAATCGCATCCAGGAACAACTGTTCCTGAAGCAAATGCCACCACGGAAAAAGGAGCAGCCAAGCGATGGAGACCGGGAGTCCATCATGGCGTGGGCAAGCGAAGAACTGGGCAAACATAATGCTTCCCGCCTCGAAGAGAAGCTGCGTTACCCGGGTTACGGAAACTATGTCGACCACGATAAGCTCTTCAGTGGCGAGGTGAAGGAGAAGGCTTGGTCACCGGCAAGGAGGTGGCTGCTGAGTCCGCAGATCTTCCACGAGCGGATCATGGATGTGTTCCGGATGAATGGGCACGAACGGTCCGGGTTCAGGACACGCAAGTTTCACGGAGTGACCAATCCCTTCATCCTGCCCGATCATTCCGGAGTGCGCGACTACGATGTGACCGCTCTTGACGGGGGCCACTTGCTTCTGATGCTCAGCAATGCCAAGTGGATTGCCGGCAAACAAATCTTTGCGGCACGACTCAAGACACCCCGGAAAGAATCGTTGCTGGGAGCATTGAACACTCAGGACCGATGGTATCCGAGGGAGACCAACCCGGCTTTTGAGGCAATTGTGCTCAAGGAGGAGATGCCGACCAGATTGGAGATGTCGGCGGCGATTGAGCACCAGTTCGAGCTTGTCCTCCGAAGAGGATCAACGGATCGGGAAATGGAAAAATATCTGTCTCTTCTTCGCTCTTCCATCGAAGATGGAGGCAACATCGCAGGGTTGCAGCAGATGTTGACGGCCGTGCTTCTGGAATCGGAATTCCTGTATCGCATGGAGTTTGGCGACGGCCAGCCAGATGAGGATGGACGGCAGAAGCTGACCTCGCGGGAGGCGGCCAATGCGATCGCCTATGCGCTGGGAGATCGGGGTCCTGATGACGCTCTCCGGCAGGCGGCGGATAATGGAAGACTTTCCTCCAAGGAAGATTTCCGGCGAGAGGTTTCGAGGTTGCTTGAGGATGATCAGTGGTTTGCCGGACCAGTTGATCCCAGCCTGAATGGCAAGAACATGCGAACGCATCAAAGCACGCATCCCAAACAGGTCCGATTTTTCCGGGAATTCTTTGGGTATCCCAATGCCATTAAAATCTTCAAGGACGTTCCACGAAGTGATGGCTATTGGCAAAACCCTTCACGAGGCACAGCTGGAACTCCAGGTTTTCTGGTGAAGGAGGCCGACCGCATTGTCGACAGGCTACTTGAGCAGGACGAGGATGTCATCCGGCGACTGCTGAGCACCAGGGAATTTTTCGTATATCACGACAAGGACAACGAGACAGGCCGCAAAGTCATCGAGGAATGGACGGAGGTATACCACTACTTCAGGGACAAGGACTGGAAGAGCAATCCTGAGAAGGTCATTGAGGATAACCAGGAATATCTGAAGACCAAGAAATCCGTCCGAGTGTCAGGCGCAAAGTCTAAACGGGAATTCATACGCCACATGTACTTCTGGGGGGAAACAATTGGCAAGGGGCGCACTCCATTTACCACGCCTTCCTTTGCGCACGGATACTACTACAATCACTCGGTGTTCTACAGTCTGCCGCCTACTCCGAACCCCTTCCGTTACGGGGGAGTAGAGTCTAAAAACTACAAGGGACTGGACGATGTGGAATTCTGGGATTACCCCGTCGCGCAGCCGTTCACCATTCAAAATCGCAAAGGACTACTGACGCATCCAGCGTGGCTTATTGCCCATTCCTCCAATTTTCATACCGACCCGATCAAGAGAGGGCGCTGGATTCGGGAAAAACTTCTATCGGGACGTGTCCCGGACGTGCCAATCACGGTTGATGCTCAAGTCCCGGAAGACCCACACAGGACATTTCGCGAAAGGCTTGAGGCCGTTACCCGGAAGGCTGAATGCATGAAGTGTCACCGGCAGATGAATCCGCTTGGTCTACCATTCGAGGCTTTTGATGATTTTGGCCGTTATCGCCTTCAGGAGCCGCTGGAGCATGAGGAGCATGTGCTGGCCAGGCCCCGCAAGAAGAATGGTGCCACCACCTACAAGACGAGGCCAGTCAGCACACTTGGTGAACTCGCAGGCACGGGCGATCCCGTTCTTGATGGAAAGGTCACCGGTCCCTTTGACCTGATAGATCGCCTTTCCAAATCCGATCGAGTGCGCCAGAGCATCATTCGTCATGCGTTCCGCTTTTACATGGGGCGCAACGAGATGCTTTCGGACTCCCGGACTCTGATCGATGCCGACCAGGCCTATCTTGAGAACAAGGGAAGTTTCAAAGCCGTCATTCTCTCTCTTTTAACTTCGGACTCTTTCCGGTATCGTAAACACAACAAGCAGGAACCATGAACAGTCGCCGAGATTTTCTTAGACAATCCTTATTGGGTGCCGGGGCCCTGGCAGCCATGAAGGCGCCTTCGCTTGCAGCTGCTTCATCGAGGCCACCGACACGATTTATCTTCATGCACCGGGGCAACGGTCTGTGGCCCCGCGTCTGTGTTCCACCGAGTCTTGATAAGAAGGCGATGGAGTGTGAGAAGCGTAAGGAGGCCATTGATGTGGACCTTGATGGTCACGATTTGCCCAAGTGGCTCGGTCCACTGGCAGAGCATCGCGAGAACCTGACCATCCTGCAGGGCGTTTCCGGAAAGATGTGCACGACAGGGCATCACTCATGGTGCTCGGCGCTTGGTGTATTCAAGGCGAACGAACGTCCCAGCTCCATAAAGTGGGCCACGGTCGATTTCGAGTTGGCCAAGTTGTTTCCGTCCCCCGCCGGTCACATTGAGCTGGCCTGCTTCCCGCTTGGTGGAGGTAATGCACGTGGCAGCCTCGATGGGGTTGCTACTGGGTTTTCAGCAAGGGGACCGCAACAGCCCAATTATGCGTTTGGTTCGCCCCGGGTGGCCTTGCAGGAGCTTTTCAAGTCCGTCTCCGATGACGCCAAGGCGCGTACCCAGTACCAACTCGACCGCAGGGTGCTTGATTTCATTGCGGGTAACGAGGGCAGTATTGCTGACTCATTGTCCGGAATTGAGAAGGCCAAGGTGCAGAACTACGCGGACTCCGTAGAGGCCATACGTGAACGCAACCGGAAGATCGATGCGATGGCCAGCACGATCCGGAAGCATGTTCCCCAGCTTGATTCCAAGTACCTGGATCCGACAGTGAACACGTTTGACCGGCAGATTGGCCACACCGAAGTACTGCTGGGGGCCCTGATTTCAGGTCTTACGAATGTCGTCGCCTTTACTGTCGATGAGCTGGGCCACCGATACACCGGCATTCCAGGCATCGAGGGTGAAAAAGTGAACATGCATGATGTCGGTCACGGCAAGAGTATTGGCGGCCTCGACGCGGAAACTATTCGCGAGCTCGCACGCACGCACCACATGACACTTGTCGACCGCATCGTCAGGCGACTGAAGAGTGTTCCTGAGGGTAATGGCACAATGTTCGACAATACGATGGTCTTTTATTTTCCCGATGGAGGGGAGACGCATCATAGCCATGGCTGGGAATATCCCTTTATTATCCTCTCTGGTGACAACGCTCGCGTTGACCTCCGACGTCGCTACATTCGACTGCCCAACTACGGGCAGCCAGGTCACAGCACCCTCGGAAACCTGTATACGACACTGCTTAATGCGTATGGCAACCCTGTTGAGCACTACGGAGCCCTTGATACGGGGCTTACGAGTTTCGGACATGGTCAGACCGGTCCGATCAAGCAGTTCCTCAGGGGATGATACTCCGGGGATTGGTGTTGGTTGCCCTGTTGAACTACGCCCTGCAGCCTTAGACATCGAGGGCTTGCTCAGGTATCGCTTTGATGATCTGCCCCGAGGCGACTGGGGCCCTGGCTCTCCCTGAAGCAGCACAAGGTCCGCGTCGATGGCGTTGAGTTCTCAGATCACTGCTGACACGTGGGCAGCCTGAACCTCGCAGGCTAGGTATTGTGCAAACCGCACGAAATCCAGTCGGTGTCGATTGATGAACTCTGCGTGGGTGACTAGCGTATGCCGGTGAATTGCGCGGGGGCCGCCTCACGTGCGCCGTAAACGGAGAATGGCGCAGAGATCAAAAATCTGCCATATTGTAGCAGCCGCGCGGTCGAATTCCCCTTGGGTCGCAGTCCTCTTGACTGACAAATTGAAGAGTGGCGCCGCATGAGCCGCTCAAAGAGTCCAGCCCTTGCGATAGGGCCGGTGCAAGAGGCCGCTGGCCACGGCATGGTCCGTGATCTCCCCGGAAATAGGATCGTAGTGGAACGGCTCCCCCACGATACCACCGATGTTGGCGAGTTGAATCAGCTCGGTCAAGGGGCCGCCGATGTCGAAAGAGGAGAAGGTCTTACCGTTCCCCTTACATGCGTCGATCCACTCTTGGTGATGATCGATGCCCCGAGGAAGAGTTCTGGGAGGTTCCTTGAGCCCGTTCCTCCTGTTGAGAATCGTCGAGCTCGTATTCCACGGATTGGACGAGTAGATACTCCCTCTGGAACCGACCAGCAGAGCACCGAAGCTCCCGACGCCATGGCCATGCAACAGGTCCTTGGACGGTCGCATCGATTCACCGCTGGAGACCGTCAGTTTCACCGGTGGGAGATCCCCCCGGGCGGGTATCTCGAATTGGACGCGCGATGCACCTGGATAGCCTTCCACATTTACACCGGTGGCTTTTCCGCTGATCCTGATCAGGCGTGATTCCTTGGCGTCCTTGGATGCTGCTTCCCACAGTTTCTGCAACTGCAAGCAACGGAAGAGGAAGTTTCCGGTATGGCAACCCATGTCGCCCAACTGGCCGCTGCCGAAGTGGCGCCACCCGCGCCAGGTGAAGGGCAGATAACTGGGATGGTAGGGGCGTTCGGAAGCGGGCCCGAGCCAGAGATCATAGTTGAGTTCCTTGGGTAGCGGAGGCTTCTCCTTGGGCAGGGTTTTCGGCTTGTCGCCGTCTCCAACCCAGAGATAGGCCTCCTTGACGGGGCCGACTGTTCCCGCCATGCCCCATTCGGTCGCGCGCCGCACGCCCTCCGAAGCCGAGCCTTGGTTTCCCATCTGGGTCACCACCTTATGCTTCTGGGCGGTCAGGCGCATCATTCGCGCCTCGTAGACCGTACGAGTGAGCGGCTTCTCACAGAAGACGTGTTTGCCTTGTTTCATTGCGGCCACAGCCGCCACCGCATGGGTGTGGTCGGGAGTGCACACCACCACCGCGTCGATCTCTTTGTCGATCTCGGGAAGCATCTTGCGAAAGTCCTGGTAGTGTTTCACCTTGGGATACTTCCGGTGGATGCGGGCGCTTCGTCTCTGGTCGACGTCGCAGATTGCCACGATGTTCTCGCTCGAGACCCCGTTGACGTTGTCCTCTCCTCTTCCGCCGACGCCGATCGCCGCAATGTTAAGAAGCTCGTTGGCCTGGTAGCCGAAGGCCACACGACTGCTGCAGATCAGAAGACCGGCGCCGGTCGTGCTCTTCAGAAATCCGCGCCGGCTGAAGCTGGAAGACGTCTTTATCGCCATGCGTCCTTCCTCGCTGGCTCCGACCCTAATGGCAAGAAAACTATGAGGGGACACTCCTCCGGCAGGCCCTCATTGGACGGGGATGGACCCTCCAGCGGGGGCGGAAAGTCTTGCTTGTGAGACCACGGTTAGGAAGAGATCGCGAAGGCCTGCTAGCTCTGTAAGCGGTCACGACACCCTGCACCGGCTGGGACTGGAACACGATAAGTTGACCTTCCCACACCAGGGCCGCCTCCATCGCCTGACAGGGCCAGAGGGCGGCAAGGTTGTCAGCGACATCTTCTCCTAGGGTCCCGGGTCGTCCAGCGGTCTACCCTCCACGGGCATCTCCCATCCGAATGGCAGCACTGCCAGGTGCACCCAATCCTGGTTCCCGCACCGGGATCTGTGCCCCTGCAGTCGAAAAGCGGGGCCGGCCTCTTCAGGACCGACAACCTCACAATAAGCGGCTCATCTAACAGGGAACAGGTACAGGATCGAGGGTGCAGGATCCCGTGCTTTAGCCGCCCTACTCTGTGTGGTAAGACCAAGACGCCATGAAATTCCTTTCAGGATTCCTTGCCCTCTTTCTCTGCGTAATGCTGC
>Ga0163179_10000808_pt1 | contig 22348 bp, 3 predicted proteins | sample AtlANTMetagenome_FD_109643 | JGI IMG/M metagenome (GOLD analysis project Ga0163179, IMG submission 109643) | Marine eukaryotic phytoplankton communities from the Atlantic Ocean - Atlantic ANT 2 Metagenome | ecosystem: Environmental > Aquatic > Marine > Oceanic | place: North Atlantic Ocean...
CTATTATCAGGACTTCTCTTATGCTGTTAAGTCTGCTGTTTCTATCAGCGATTGGAAAGAGATTCTTATTAAGAACGTTCACCCTGCATCATTCAAGGTATTTGGTGAATTAAACCTTAATGAGTATGGACAAATTCCTAATAAGGAGACATTTTTCCAACTTACTAAGTCTGTAGAACTTGCTCAAGAAGCAATTGTTCCAAATATTCAAAACTTTGCTCTTGTTGAACCAATTTACTCTGAATTTAATAATACAGAAGTACTATTCAGACAGAAACGATTAACATCTTCTGAGAATATTCTAACTTCTGTTGTGCAACGTGTTGATGATATTTCTACTCTATTTGATGGTGAAAGGATTGCATTCCCTCTAACTGTTGATGGTAACAACGTTGTTGCTAATGCTAATCAGTTAATGATTGTTCTTAATGGTGTTGTACAAAACCCAGAGACTGCATTTGTAATTCAACAAGACTCTATTGTATTCTCTGAACCACCACAACCTCCAGCTAGTGTCAAGTATGCAAATATTAGTATTAACCAAATTCAGACAGTTAAACTAACATTTACTAATATTAGTGGAATATTCCCTAGTGTTGGTAATCAATTAGTTGGTTCTAGTTCTGCTGCTAAGTTAAAAGTAACTTCTGTTGTTGGTAATGATATATTCGGTTATATTGAAGAAGGTACATTTATTATTGGGGAATTGGTAAACGTTAGTGCAACTGGTTTCTCTGCTACTCTAGAATCTCAAACTAGCGTTACAAATATTGGATTATTTGTATTTGGTGAAAATGTTACTAACTTAACTGGTGATACTGCTAAAGTTGAACAAATTAACCTAGAAAGAGGACAAGAAACTCCTCTTGCTAAACTCCGTTATTCAGTTGGTACATCTACTGCTGATATAGAAGTTGTTCCTGCTACTGGTGCTGAAGCAGCACTTCCTGCCAATACATTTGTTGCTACTAAGAAATACCAGTTTGGATCTGAAATATTCCTAGTTAATAGTATTACAGATAACGCTAGTTCAACAACTCTTGCTGTAACCAGAGCACAGGATGGTACTGCTGCTGTTGCTCAATTACAAGATACTCCAGTTTACGGAACAGAGATTTTAGTTACTTCTGCTCTTACTTTAAGTAAGACTGCTGGTACTTATCAGTCTACTCCTGGATTATTCGATATTCAGTTAAATGATGTTATTATTGGTGCTGCATCTGGAGTTGTTGCTCAAGTAACTGCTACTAGTGCATATCAAGATCCTACAACTAATGAATTTATCGGACAGGTTAATATATCTGAAGGATCATCATTCTTTGGTTTACTGTTCAACAGAATTACATCTACATCTTATCCAAATATAGTCTTAGATGATATTTCTAAGTCTCAAATTAGTATTGTTGATTTTACTGATAATACTACTGCCTTTGACCAGAGTTTCCCTGCCAACGAGCAAATCAATAACTTCATTCTTCCTTATGATAATGCAGTAGGAACTTTCTCTGAAGGGGAGAATATTCGTAATTATAAGATTGAATATGGTAATAATAGTGGTGATTTTACTGGGACTGAAAATGCTAGAGTTAGAAAACTTGCATTTACAGATAAGCAAGGTTCAGGATTCTTTAATACTGGACAAATAATTAGAACAAGAGATACTAAAGCTGAGGTTATTGGATTTAACCAAGCACGTAGTATTGTATATCTTGGTAAGATCGGTAGAACACAAGCAAATGGTCAAGATTACTTTAATTTCAAATTTACTGGAAATGCACAATTAGATACTGCTCAGAAGAAGTATGGTGCTACATCACTTTTACTTGATGGTGCAAATGATTATATTAGAAATACTTTAAATCAATCAGAACTTGCTTTTGGTACTGCTGCTCTTACTGTCGAACTTCATGTTAGACCAACTGCAGCTGCCTTAAGTGGAACTGCAACTCTTATTGATACTAGAGCAGCAGGTGCAACTGAAGTTGCTCTTAGGTTATATTTACAAGCAGGTCAAATTCGTTTGAATGTTAATGGATCTGATCTTGTAAATTCTGGTGCTACAACACTTTCTGCTGATACTTGGTATAACATAACATATGTTAGATCATCTACTACAGGTAAGATTTACTTAGATGGTGTTGAAGTAGGAACTGGTACTGATAGTTCTACATATGTTGCTAAACCAATTACTATTGGTTCTGACTATGCTGGTACTAATGGATTTACTGGTCATATTGATGAATTAAAAATTTCTAACACAAACAGATATAACGCAGCATTTACTCCTACTGTTGGTATTTTCCAAGGAGATGTTAATACAAAAGTACTACTTCACTTTGATGGTATTGATGGACAGACATATGTTGAGGATTGGTCTGGTGCTGAAGGATTTACAACTGGTGAATTCTTTAATAATGATGCTATCGTTTCATCTTCTCGTTTTGCTGGAGTACACACTTATAATGGTGGTACATCATCTAATGCTCTTACATTTAACGATGCTAGTCAAAAGGATGTAACTGGTGCAGCATATAATCATATAACAGGTGATATTGAATTAACTATTGGATCACATAGTTATACAACTTCTAATACAGTTACGATTGGTGCTAATAAGTTATCATTTACTTGTGCTTTAGATAGTAATGCTACAACACACACATATCCTCGTACAACTGATCCAGCATATCTTGCTGCATTAGCAATTACTTCTGTAACATCAACAACTATTACAGTTAACGTTGGTGTTGCTGGATCTCCTCGTGGATTTATAGGTAATTCACAAAGATATTATGATGCTGCTGATCTAATCATATTAAACAAAGAATATATTGCTAAAGAGACAGTATATCTTATTAATCAAAAATTCCCTAGTTTCACTACTATTAATGGTGATGTTAATTGTGAAGATGATGTTAAAGATATTTTGGATGCTCTTGTAGCAGACCTCCGTAATGGTGGTAATAATAAGATTTGGGATGCATCAGCACTTTATGTTGATAGAACAGATACTAATAATATTAAACTTAATCATGTAGAAACTGAGATTGATGAAACTATTTGGGCATTTGGTAAAGCAAATGAAATTGTTAATTATATTGCTACTAATAGTCACTGGGATACACAAGGTGATCATGGATTAACTCAGAAGACAGATACTACAATTACCGATTCTTCTAACCCAACATACACTCAATTAACTCCAACAGCAGCAGAATATACTGCTTCTACTGGTGAATTGAAGATGACTGTTAGTGGTCATGGATTAGTTGGTCCATCATCATTAACTGCGACAGGTGCAACTTATACTGCTTCTACTGGTGTCTTAGTTGTTACATCTAATGGTCATAATCTTGTAAATGGTGACAAGGTTCAACTTGAAGATAATTCATTAACATTCACATGTTCGATGGATGATAATAAGACAGAACATACATATCCAAGAATTTCTGACCAAGCAAGTACTGGTTGGTTAACTGTTGCTAATAAGACTACTAATACATTTGAAATTAATGTTGGTAAGTCACCTCTAATTGTTTATAACCCAAGTGATGCAACTTATGATGGCACAACTGGATATCTTAAGATGCAAATTGGTGATCATATATTGACACCTAAGACTAACATTAGAATGGCTAAAGAATCCTTGTCATTCAAGTGTTCTATGGATGGTCTTCAGTCTATCAAAAAATATCCTAGATCTACTGATTCAATTTACGATAAGTCTATACCAATCTTATTTGATGGTGAGTTACATACTGCATCTGGAGCATCTTACGTACCTTCAACAGGTAAAATGACCATCAGTTGTGGTAGAGGTTTAACTCCTACAGATGTATCATACGTAGCGTCTGCAGGTGTAATGAAGGTTACTGTTCCTAATCATGGACTAGTAAATGGAGATAGTGTAAGAATTAGAAATAATGCATTAACATTTACTTGTGGAATGGATGATCACTATAGTGAGCATAGTTATCCAAGACGTACTGATCCTAAGAGTGGATTATCTATAGCAGTTTCTAATGTAACTACAAACACATTTGATATTAGTGTTGGAACTTCACCTATCGTTGCTCTTACACCTAATAGTGGAACTTATGATCCAACAACAGGTATGATGACCTTAGGATTTGCAACTAATCATAATCTTAGTGTTGGAACAAGTATAAGACTTAAGAAGGAATCCTTGAAGTTTAGTTGTGCATATGGTGGTGCTTCTGGAGATGCTGCTATTAAGTCATATCCAAGAACAACTGACCCATTTTATAGCACTTCACTTCTTATTGAATCAGTAACAAATACAACTATTACTGTACAAGTTTTAACTACAGTTCCTTCTACTAATACAGACGCACATACTTTCGTTTCTGCAGACACAGGAGCAGTAACTACTGGTGGTGATTATGTACACAGATTTGTAAAAGCAGTAACTGGAGGTATTACTACACCTAAGCATGGATTTGCTAATAAGGATAGAATTAAGATTGCTGATGGATCTTTAGTATTTGCTTGTGCTCTTGATGGTAATACAACTGATCATGCATATCCAAGATCTACTGATCCTTATAGTGGAAGATGGTTAGCTATCTCTAATGTAACTGATCTTACTTTTGATGTAAATGTTGGTATTTCACCAGATACATCAATTCATACATTTAAATCTGCTGCTGCAAATGGTATTATTAAACGTGATGGTAGCATAACACTTGATATTGGTAAGTCACCGATAATTGGATATGATATCACTACTGCAAATTATGATAATGTCACAGGTGATTTAGTACTTACTATTGCAGGAAGTCATAATTTAACAGAGGTTGGTGCTCTTCAAATTGCAGATGATGGTTTATCATTTACATGTACTATGGATGGTAACTCAACCACACATAGTTATCCAAGATTGACTGATCCTACACGTAAGAATGCGATTAAGATTAAGTCTGTTGGTACTTCAAATCTAACTGCTGCTGCTGGCACAACATATGATCCAGCAACAGGTATTCTTTCGATCACATCTAATGGTCATGGATTAACTGCAGCAACAACTAAATCAATAACTGATGCACAATACAATCCTGCAAATGGAAACTTAATACTTACAAGTGCTGCTCATGGATTTGTTAATGGTGACAGAATAAAAATTGCCGATGATTCACTTACATTTACATGTGGTAAGGATAATCATGGTTCTACCCATACATATCCAAGATCAACAGATCCATCAAGTAATGCTTGGTTATTTGTACAGAATGTTAGCACTAATAAATTTACAGTTAATATTGGTAAGTCTCAAGATTTATCTGCTCATAGATTTATTTCTGCTACATCTTCAAACATATCAAAAGCAGAATCTGCAGTTAAATTTGATAATGACTCTCTAACATTTACTTGTGTTAAGGATAGTAATGCAACAAACCATACTTATCCAAGAGCAACCGATCCTGTTGCCAACCAATGGATTCCTATTGATACTAAAACTACAAATACATTTACTGTATTCGTTGGAAAAGCAAATGATGATAGTGCTGGTGCTCATACTTTCGTTTCAGCAGTTTCTAATGGAATTAAGAAACAAACTGGTACAGTTACAGTTAACGTTGGTATAACACCTACTACAACTTACAACCCATCTGCTGTCACATATACACCTGCTACTGGTGCTATGGCGATGACTATTGGTACTCATTATCTTCGTGGTGGATCTACACATACAGCAACAAATGCAACTTATGATGCTGGAGACGGTCTCATGGAAGTTACTGTTGCTAATCATGGATTCTCAGTTGGTGATAGAGTTAAGTTTGCTGCCGATTCTCTTACATTCACATGTACTATGGATGGAAATAGTTCTCAAAAAACTTATCCAAGAACTACAGATCCTTCCTACAACAAATATTTGGCAATTACCAAAACAACTGATAATACATTTACAGTTAATGTTGGAACTTCACCTATCGTTAATTACAACGTTAGTGCTGCTACTTACGATCCAACATCAGGTGATATGCAGTTGACTATTGGATCGCATTCATTTGATATTGGTGATAGCATCAAACTTGCTGACAATTCATTAACCTTTACTTGTGATTATAATAGTGATGGTAACACTACCAATAAGACTTATCCTAGAGCAAGTGGAGCAGGTACAACAGGTAATAACGGTGCAGACTATGCATATAATACTGCATTACCTATTACAGCAAAAACTGCTACTCAAATCACAGTTAATGTAAATGGTGGACAGGGTGCTATTACAGACACTAGTGCTCATAACTTTGTTTCAGCAACTGCTGGTGCAGTAATTACTGGTGGAGATTATGTACATACATTTGTACAAGCTTCTACTGATGGTATTACTAGAGCAGGTGAGTCTTTAAGAATATCTGATAATTCATTAACCTTTACTTGTGATTATAATGGTGATGGTAATGCAACTCAGAAGACATATCCACGTGCATCTGGTTCTAATGCTCCTGGTGGCGCAGACTATGCTTATAATACTGCTACTTCTATTGAGAGTGTAGGCAAAACAAATCATACAGTAACTGCAGCAAATTATTCTCCTACAACTGGAGTTATGACTCTTACTGTTAATGGTCATGGATTTAATTCTTCTACAAACCATACAGTAACTGCAGCAACCTTTAATACCACAACTAGTTCTTTAATATTAACGATTGCTGGTCATGGATTTGTAGAGGGTGATAGAATTAAACTTAATGACGGATCATTAACATTTACATGTACTTTGGATAGTGGTGCAACTAATCACGCTTATCCAAGATCAACTGATCCTATTAGTGGAAAATGGTTGATGATCCATAATGTCAATACAAATACCTTTGAGGTTAATGTTGGTAATTATCCATTCGGTCAATCAGCAATTTCTAATTCTTCTGCACATACGTTTGTTTCAGCAACTACTAATGGTGTTATTAAGGCAAATGATGCGGTTAAACTTGATGATCAGTCAATAACATTTACTTGTGCAAAAGATGGTAATGCTACTGATCATGCATATCCAAGACGTAGTGATCCTTCTTTCCAAGAATGGCTTCCAATTTCTAATATAACTCAGAATACATTTGATGTTGTAGTAGGTAAGTCTAGTGATACTTCAGCACATACATTTAAATCTGCTTATACAAATGGTCTTAAGAGACAAACTGGTGTAATTACACTTAACGTTGGTATTTCTTCTGATACAACAACACATAACTGGGTTGCTCCAACTAAGTTAACACCAACTAATGCTGCTTATAACCCAACAACAGGTGTTATGACAATTACTGTTAATGGTCATGGCATGTCTAATGGTGAGCAAATTAAGATTGATGATAGTGCTATTAAGTTAAGTTGTGCATATGGTGGTGCTTCTGGTACTGCTGCACAGAAAGATTATCCAAGATCTACAGACCATGCTAGTGGAAGATGGTTAACAATTTCTAACGTTGCTACAAATACATTTGATGTACAAGTTCTAGCAACTGCTCCTTCAACTAATACAGATGCTCATTCGTTTGTTTCTGCTGTTGCTAACTCTATTACTAGAGGAATATTAAGAGCTGGTGGTGGTTACACACATACATTTGTAAGTGCTAAGAAGAATGTATTACAAACTGGTGGTAGTTACAGACACGAGTTTATCTCTGGTACTAATTCATATACACCTAGTACTGCTGGATATGTTCCTGGAACTGGTGTTCTTACATTAACTATTAAGAATCATGGATTTGAAAATGGAGATGCAATTAAACTTACTGCAAATTCATTAACATTCTATTGTGGAACTGGAGGTTCTGGTCAACCTAAGACTTATCCTCGTGCATTAGGTACTTCTCAAAATGCTGCAACTCCTGACCCTGCATATGATAATTATCTAATTATCTCTAACGTTACTACAGATACATTTACAGTTAACGTTGGTACTTCTTCAGATACAACAACTCATACATTTGTTTCTGCTACATCTAATTGTGTTACTAGAGCAATAATACATACAGGTGGAGATTACACACATACCTTCGTTTCTGCTGTTGCAAATGGTATTAAGAAACAGGGATCTGCAATTTCTATTGCAGCAAATGCTCTAAGATTTACATGTGATATTGACGATAATGGCTCTAATCATGACTATCCTCGTGCTACAGACCCTGCTGCTAATTCTGCGTTAGCAATCACTAAGTACGATACAAATACATTCACAGTTAATGTAGATAAGTTTATTCCTGGTACTGGAAATACATTTGAGAAGTATAAGGAATTTACTCCAACATCTGCAACTTATGATCCTGCAAATGGAAACTTAGTTATTAAGATTCCTAGTCATGGTTTAACAGTTAATGATAAGATTATTATTGATGATAAATCTCTAGCATTTACATGCACTATGGATAGTGGACAATCTACTAAGTATTATCCTCGTGCAAATCATGATACACGTGCTTCTGGTAGAGAACTTACTATTACTGCAGTAGATACTGGAGAATCAACAGCAGCAGAAGATCAGACAATTACAGTTAACGTTGGTGCTGCAGGTACAAATGCACAGTTTACTCCTAGTGCAGCAACATATGATGCTGAAACTGGTGAGATGACCTTAACAATTGGTCAGCATGGTATTCGCCAAGGATCAAGTATTACTATTGCCAACTCTGGATTGAAGTTTACTTGTGGAATGGATGGTAATAGTTCTCAGAAAGATTATCCTCGTGCTACAGATCCTTATGGTGGAACTAAGTCTATTCCTGTTACCCATGTAGGACACACACATCATACTGCTACTGGTGCTGCTTACACACCTGCAACTGGTGTTATGGTTATTACTAGTGCATCTCATGGATTCTCTAATGGTGATTATATTCAGATTGTTGATGAATCTTTGACTATGAGATGTGGTCTGGATGGAAATACAACAGATCATGCATATCCTCGTAAAGGATTTGATTATCCAAGTGGAAGATGGTTGATTGTTTCTAACGTTGCTACTGATACTTTCCAAGTTAATGTTGGTATTTCTTCAGATACTTCTACTCACGTATTCAAATCTGCTAAAACAAAAGGCATCCGTAAGCAAAGTGGTGTAATTACAGTTAATGTTGGTGCATCACCAATTAAGGGATTTGATGTACAGGGTGCATCATATAACCCAACTTCGGGTGATATGGTACTTACTATTGGTAATCATGGATTAACTACAGGCACAAATATTAAACTTGCAAAAGAGTCTCTTATCTTTACTTGTGATTACAATAGTGACGGTAATACAACTCAGAAGAAGTATCCTCGTTCAAATGGTAACGATTATGTTTACAATATTCCAGTTGCCATTACTGCAACATCCTCTACCACAATTACTGTAAATGTTAATGGTGGACAAGGAGCAATTACAGATACTAGTGCTCATAACTTTGTTGGTACAGTCAATCAGTACACACCAACAGCAATATCATATGTTCCAACTACAGGTGTTATGACTGTGACTGTTAACAGTCATGGATTTGTTAACGGTGAGCATATTAAGATTGCTGATAATTCACTCACATTTACTTGTGATCATGATAGTTATGCTACTCAACACACATATCCTCGTGTAACTGATCCTGTAAGTAATAAGTGGATTCCTGTTTCTAATGTAACTACAAACACATTTGATATACAGGTATTAGACGTAGTTCCTTCTACTAATATAACTGCTCACACCTTTATTTCAGCAACTACTAATGCTATTACAAGAGCAGTAGTTCAAACTGGTGGTGATTATACACATACATTTGTATCTGCTGTTAGTAATTCTGTTTCTTACAGTCCAAATACCACACATACATTCGTAAGTGCTGATTATGGATGTGTTAAGAAAGTTCTTGACAGACATACTTGGGTTTCTTCAGTAACTAATGGTGTTACAGTCCTTGATTACACAACTGCAGATTGTACAGATGTACAAAATACTGCTGAGAACTTAATGTCTATCCTTACGGATACTTTAACTGCTGCAAATGCTGCTATTCCTACTGACTACTTGGGAACTTTGAGGAAAAATGAACCTCCATATGAATTCCTTGGTGGTAAAGTTGATACTTTCTATGAGGTTCCATTCCCAGTATCCTATCACGATGCTGGTACTGATGTTATCTACACGAATCAAATTGATGAAACTACTCTCAATAGATTCCGTGATGCTGCTAATTTATTACGTTCAAACTCTGGTCCTATCGTAGACAAAGCATCATTTGATATGCTTCAAAGATATCCAGATCTTGCTCTAGAGATGCCTAGAAATACTGATGGTAGTGGAAATGGTACTTTACAATGTAAGACAGACCTAGCATTACTTCTTCAAGAGTTTATTAAGGATATTGAAGTTGGTGGTAATTTTAATACTATTAATGTTGCTAAGTTCTATCTTGGTACGAATGACGAGATACAACATATCCGTCTACAATTATTCCAGTCTGTATATGCTCATGAGCGTCTTGCATTCTATATGAAGCAAGCAATTACTGGTGATTTAGATTATACAAATACTGATGATATTATAGTTGGTGATTGGGGTATTACAAATGATGCTGGTGGTTGTGCAAACGTTAAGACTGCTATTGATACATTAATTACTTCTGTTAACGATCTTATTGCCCCCACATCTTTAGATTACGCAACTGCTGCTGATAGACTTTACTTTAATAGAAAGTATATCGCAGAAGAAATTACTGGACTTACTACTACAGAGTTTACATATCCTCTGAATAATGTTAACTATAGTGCCTTTGCTTATCCTGATGGTGCTAATGGTGAAGCAACATGTCAAAGAGATTTAAGACTTATTATCTTAGGAATTATTTCTGACTTACAAACAGGTGGTACTAATAGTACAATTGCAGCGATTGAGAAATATCTTGATACACAAGGTCAAATTGATCAAATAGAGACTGAGCTTCTTGCTACATTATACTCTATAGAACAACTTAAGGTCATGTGTCAGTATGCTGCTCAGAACCAACTCTATGATCTTAATAGTGGACAAACTGCTCCAAATTATGCTGCTCTTCACACTACTCAAACAGCATATAGAGATACTATAACTCCAACAGATATTATTCCTGTAGTTGATAGGATTGCAGTTTTAGTTGAGACTGCTGTTGGTATTCTTGCTCCTGGCGGAGATACTTCTAGAGGTGCTGCTAAAAATATTCTTTATAACAACAATTACTATAAAGAAGAAATTACAACTATTGTAAATACACAGTTCGGTTCTGGTTCTTGGACTTATAACACATTTATAGATGAGTTAGTTTTAGACCTTGTTCATGACGTTATAACAACTGATGTAACAGATGCTGCAACTGCTTATAATGTTACTATTCATGATGTTGTTGGTACATTCCAAGTAGGTGAATTAATACTTGCTGATAATGGTGGAACCGCAAAAGTTCTAGAATTTAATCCTGAGAATAACTTCTTAGTTATTGGAGCCTTTACTGGATCACCTTGGGGAATAGCAGATGTAATAGAAGGATATACTTCTAATGCACAGGCAGTTGTTTCTACTGCTGGTGTAAGTGGTGCTTATGTTTGGTATAATACTCCTGGAAATGTTAAGACTCTTGCTACTGCTAGAGGTATTACTTCCAATATTAGTGGACAAATTTCTGGCACAAACTTATTCACTAACCCTGAGAAACATACAGTTAATTGGGTTGGTACTGAATTAGTTATTACTGATGATGTAATTTCTGCACCAGATTCTACTATAACTGCTGAAAAACTAGCAGCATCTTCAACAAATGGTCTTCATACTCTGTATAGAAATCAGAGTTTATCAGCATTTGATACTTTTGATGATACTAATATCAAGTGGGATGATGGAGTTAATAAATTTGACGAAGGTGCTATAAGTATCGATGAGGATACTCAGCAATTTACATTCTCTGTTTTCGTTAAAGGTGCTGAATATAATTCAGTTAGAATGATAATAACTCTTGATGATGGTACTGCTGCTGAACAGAATATATTCTTTGATTTAAATCTTGCTAACGGAACTACTGGATCTGTATTCACACCTCAACTTGGTATGACTGCTGATGCTTATGGTGCTGTTCCTTATGGTGATGGATGGTATAGAGCATATATTACAACTACATTCTCCTTTGGTTTCACTACCTTAAGATCTAAGGTTCAGGTTAATAATGCAACAGGACAACAAAATTACGCAGGTAATGGTACTGATGGATTATATGTTTGGGGTTCTAAACTTAATAAAAATGTTTTAGATCCTTATACTTCTAATATCAATAAAGTATTCTATGCTGATTCTGAGTATAACATTAAGACATACGCAATCAATCTTCTTGAAGAGTATACAATCAAATCACTTGATGATACTCTAACTTCACCTTCTACAAATTCAAGTTTCTATAAGTACTTTGATTCTGTAACTGCAGGACAATACGATAAGGATTCTATTAGTAGGATAATTCGTTATCTACTTGATATTATTAGAAGACAGTTAGCACTTGATACAACTTACACAACCATAACAACTAATACTAATATTACTGTTCCATCTAAGACATATGGAACTAGGTCTATACCAACAGGTGTAGGTGGTGGATTGGCTTCTGCTGACTTTATATACGGTCTTCAGAGTAATAATTATGCAGAATTAGAATCAATAAGTCTTAATGAAGGTAATGTAGTTAAGATTTACCAGAGATTCCGTATTGATGGTGATATTACCGATGGTCCTTTCACCATGAACGAGGTAGTTACTAAACAAGGTAACAGTTCAATTACTGGTAAGGTTTATGGATTCTGGGAAGATTCAAACTATAAGTATCTTGATGTAGAGATTACTGCTGGTCCTTGGGCAATTACTGATAATGTTGTTGGTGCTGCAAACTCCACAACTGCTCAGATTAGTGCGATTGAAGATCGTATGCAAGTTGTTGATCTTAAGGGTGAATTTACTAATGATATTCCATTCAAAGGATATACAAGTGGTGCTACTGGATTACCTACAGGATTCCTGAAGGCAGAGGCAGCTATAACTGACAATACTGGTGGTACTTTGACAGTTGATACTGAAACTCTTCTAGGTACATTTGAGACAACTTCGGTTGTTTATCCTTCAGAATCTAGGAAGTATCTAGATGTTATTAAATATGCTGGTCTTGACGTTTCTGTTGGTGATCAAATTGCTTCTGCGGGTAATGTAAGACTTGGTTTATCTATCATTAGTGGTCTAAATGTCTTTACTGTCGGTAACAGACTTTATAAGATTACTGGTGGTGTACAAGATTTGAATACTTACGCTATCATTTCTGAAGTTGATATTGCTAATAACTACGTATACGTAGTTGAATATCAAGGAACTCTTACTAATGGTGATACAGTTGGTGATTATGGTAATACTTCCTTCCCAGTTGGATATGCAACTATCGCAACTAAGGTTACAACTGCTGGAGCAGCTGCTGCACGTATACAAGATATACGTACGATAGGTGTTAATAAGAGATTGTATCTAAGTGGTGTTGCAGGAACATTTGATATTAAGGATGGTGTTATCGGACCTGATGGTTATAAGTCAGTTATTTCTGCTCAGGTAGATCTTAAGGCACGTGTTAAGCGTTCCTTCAAGGGATTTGATGGTACTACAACATCATTCAAGTTAACAAGAGATAATGGTACACAGTACCTTCCAGATCCTGCTGGACATCTATTGGTATTCGTTAATGGTATTATGCAACCTCCAGGTGCTTCTAACGCATATACAGCGTTCTCAGATACTATACAGTTTACTGAGGCACCAGATCTAGGAGCATCATTTACAGGATTCTACGTAGGTAAGTTAAGACAGTTAGATGATATATCATTCGAGTTTGACTCCTTACGTCAGTCCTTTAACCTCAAACGTAACGAAGTATTCTACTCACTAACTCTTACAGATGGTGTTCAATCTTCTACCATACGTCCAGAAAACAATATCATCGTTTCTCTAAATGGTGTTATTCAGGAACCAGGCGTAGGTTTCGAGATTGTTGGTTCTAGAATTATCTTCTCTGAGATTCCTCGTGTGGGATCAACATTCGTTGCTTTCTCATATGTTGGTTCTGAGGCAGACGTTGATGCTGCTGAGGTTGTACCTCCAGTCGAACCAGGTGACTTCATCGCAATTCAGGGTGAAACTTCTGACAGAGAAGTTGCTGTTATTGAATCTTCTAACTCATTAATCACCTTTGATTATCTCGGATCTGTATTCGGGCAAGATGCAAAAGCATCTGCATCAATCACTTCTGGGTTCCTCAAGGATGTACAAATTACTTCTGGTGGTTCTGGATATACTTCTAGACCAACTGTAAGAATTGACTCTATATCTGGTTTTGAAGGTTCTATTCGTGCTCTAGTTGGTGTTGCTGGAGTTGAATTAAGTAATGCTGGTACAGGATATAAGAATCCTGAGGTAGTGGTTGAGACTGTAGTTCCAACTGATTGGACTGCACCTGATCTCAGTCTCTATGGTGAAGAGTTAATAGATCCTGAAGTCTTACCGTAATAACACCATAAATAACTAAAAATCGTAGCAACTAATGGCTAAGCAAGCTCTAAATTTAGGTTCAGCAGCTAACGACAACACAGGGGATACTCTGCGAGGTGGTGGCGATAAAATTAACGATAATTTTAATGAACTTTATACTGCAATCGGAAACGGTTCTAGTTTGACTGTTAGTGTTACAAACCCTGCTGTTGGTCAAGTATTAAGATATAATGGATCCTCTTTCTTACCGTCAGATTATACCAATTTGACGGCAGGATTGGATGTTAATGGTAATTCTATTGTTTCAAGTTCTAACGGAAATATAGTTATTGCACCGAATGGAACAGGTAATGTAACTATTTCTAATGGCACTACAACTAACACATTTAATGGTACAGATAATACTATTGATTTGCCGACTAAAGTTAAATATAAAAATGAATATTCTTCACTAGCATCTACCCCTACAGCAGCAACTTATACTGGTTACTTCTTTACAGTTGATGGTGATGATAATCCATATGTAAATATCAATATTACTGCTGGTGGTGCTGGAGATGTACAAGCAAAACTAGCAACTCAGTATTCAAGTATTGATCTTTTAGCAGACGTTGATACAACAACTGCTGCACCTACAAATAATCAAGTTTTAAAATGGAGTTCTTCTTCTAGTAAGTGGGTTCCTGCTGCTGATGATTCAGGTATATCATCGATTAATTTATTCTCTACAGTTGCATCTGATGCAGGATCAACAACTGCAAATAGTCAATCTGATACATTAACTATTGCTGGTGGAACGAATATTAGTACTGCTGTTTCTGGTGATACATTAACAGTTAACTTTGATGGAACAATAACGACAACACTTGCTGCTTTAACAGATACAGATGTTACTGGTATTACTCAAGGTGATTCGCTATTTTATAATGGAACTAGTTGGACTATAGTACGTAGTCCAATTACTTGGTGGGAAATAAATGCTAATGGATCTTCTGATTATACCTTTAACGGACCAGGATTTTCTGCAGCAACAAATGACCCAACCATCTATGTACATAGAGGATTTACTTATGCTTTTGATAACTCTGTTCAGGGTGGTGCTCATCCGTTTAGGGTTCAAAGTACTCAAGGTTTAAGTGGTACTCCTTATACAACTGGGCAAAGTGGTAGCGGAACTACAGTTCTTTATTGGACTGTTCCTATGGATGCTCCGACCACTCTTTATTATCAATGTACACTCCATGCTGCGATGCAGGGAACTATTAACGTTGTAAGTTGATATAAATGACAAGGACAGTTCCTGGTAGTGGTGCCACAATTGAACCAATTTTCGATGAAATATTTGGCGTAAGGGCGGTACGAGTAACAAACGGGGGTACAGGATACGACCCTGCTGATCCCCCACGTCTAACAATAACTGGTTGTGGTACTCCTGATGAGGCTGCACTTCTTTATCCTATTATTGATACAGATTCAGGAAGGATTATACACGTTCGTGTTTTGAATAGAGGTAAAGGATATGATCCTCTACGATTAACAATTGTCCCTGAACAAGAGACTCCTAACGTAGTTACTTCATTTGATATCAATAGAATTTGGCAATCACATCCCAATTCTCCTACTTCAGGTTCATTTAGTACTACTACTGATAGACTTACTATAGTATCTGATAATGATCCTAAACCAACGATTATTGATACTGAAAGAGTTCCTGGTGGTGGTCCATTAACTGATAGAAATTTTAATCAACAATTTATATACAGAGGCGGTAAAGACGTTCCTAATCCTGGTACTAGAGAAGATCAACCAGATAAGGTTATGGGAATTATGGCAAACGGAGGTTTGCTGCATACTCCAGAATGGGGTCAAGATGGAACTCCACCTGCAGGTTTTGCTATTGATACAGTAAAGTATCCTTATATTAAAAGTAATACTTCAGCAGATGCTGTTATAGAAAGTGGTAATTATTATTACCAATCAAGTAGAATTATAAGTGAATGGGACGATACTAATGGGGTTTTCCAGTTTGGTAATCTACAACAGTTTGTTTGGAATGTAAAAGTAGAATTTGATAATATAATGCTTGATGTCACTAATGTTGATGAGACGTTAGGTCAAGTTGAAGTTGGAAGATTAGTTGATGAGATATCTGGTACAGGTAGAGGTGAAGTTGCTAAAGTTGTTAGAAATGGTAGTGGTGTAGTTACAAGAGTATATTTAAGACAGACAACAGGTAGTTTTGCAGAGAATGATCTCTTTTTAGGATCGACAGGATTTAGTTTTAAGGTATCTCAAGCACCTACTCTTTTAACAAACGGTATTTTTTATATTGATTTTGGAACAGATTCTGATGAATTTGGTCCATTTGTTTCAGGACAATATTATTTTGCACCACAAGATATTAAGGTTCAAAGAAATTATTTAATTATTTGGAACCAAGCAGATAGTACTAATCAGGCTACTGGTACTCATCCTAATGGGCATCCTATGCAGTTTAGTACAACTGCTGATGGTACATTAAATGGTGGTACTCTTTATTACAACAGTACAGGTGTAAGTGAAGCACCATCTGCAGATTACGAAAATGAGTTTCAACCGCTATTCATAATGAATGCGGATGAGAGTAATCGTGTTTACTATTATTGTAAGCATCACAGATATATGTCTGGGTATGCTGGAGACGAAGGATATATTAGTTTTGATCCTACACTTGAAGCACATACACCACTTAATAATTATTATGTTACTGGATATTATCAGAGTGATGCTAATGATGATGCCACTATTGATTACTCAAGACATGTAGATGGACATTCTAAAATACTTGGTATGTCCTATGATGGATACCCAATTTATGGTCCTTATGGATATAAGGCAGACGGTACAGTTGCTAGAGAAGTATCTGGATTTAGATTAAAAACTGGTGTTGAGATCGATGGTTCTAGACCACCTGCAGTTACTGCTTCAACTGTCACTTATGTTGTAACTGTTTCTAATGGTAAGTTTTTATATGATGGATCTACACCATCATTCCTAGATTTAGATAGAGGTAAGACATATGTCTTCCAACAAAATGATGCTAGTAATCTCAGTCAACAACTTTTAATTAGTTCAACAGAAGATGGTTGGCATGGTGTTAATCCAGTAATTATTGGTGATACATCAAAAATTTGGTCTGAAGGTGTAAAATATTATATCGATGGTTCCGAAGTACTTTATACTTCATACTTATCTGGATTTAACGGAGCAACAACAAGAGAGATAAGATTTACAGTTCCTGTAAATGCACCTGCTGCACTTTATACTTTTGCATATACAACTTCTTTACATGGAGTTAGATCAGTCCAAGATGGATATATTATGGGTGATCTTATACAAGATAATATTTGGGATTCAGCAGTTTCTAATCGTACTCTTGATGCTTATAATGGTAAGTTTGGTGTAACACCTGAATATCCGAATGGAACTTATGCTTATTATATGTGTGAGGATGGTACGGGTGCTCCTGCTTACCCGTATGCAGTTGGACCTAGATTTTACGGTACTCCTATATTTGAAGGAGATTCTGTTCCTGCTTTAACTAATGTATTCCCAGATGGAGCTGAGGGTGATGTAGTTTTGAATACTAATGGATCAATTGCTTATATTAAAATGTCACAGAAAGGTGACAATTATTATGGTCCTGCTCAAGCAAAAATTCTTGGTGGAGAAGGATCTGGTGCTTTAGGAACACCTACTGTACAGACAATTACTGGTCTTTCATTATTAGCTACTGGTAGAAGTTATGCTACTCCCCCAACACTAATCTTTGAAGGAGGTGGTGGACAGGGTGCTCAAGGTGCTGCAGAGATTGATACTCTTGGTAAAGTTACTGGTATTTCTATTGTAGATCCTGGTGAATTTTATCAAGAACCTCCATATATTTTAGTTACTGGTGGAGGTGGTATTGGTGCCAAAGCAACTGCTCAAGTTGCTCAAGGTGCTGTTACTGGAATTACTATTACAGATCCAGGTAGCGGTTATACTGGTTCTCCAAATATAATCTTTACGAAGTTAGTTCAATTAAAACGTAAGACAAGAGCAAGACAGGCATTTAACTCTGTACCAATATATTTGACTGGTCTTGTTAAAGATGTTACTGCTTCAGATTCAGAAATTTATGTTGACTCTACTAACGCTTATCCAGGTTCTGGAAGTATAATCGTTAATACAGAAACTATTACATATACTTCTAAATCTGCTGGTAAGTTCTCAGGTTTAACAAGGGGTGTAAACTTTAATTATGACCAAAGAGTTATACTTGATGCTGGACAGAATGCATCTGATGGTAATTCAAATTATAAGTTTAATGTTGGTGATAGAGTTATCAGAAAGGTTGAAAACTCAAGTAATAAAGTTGCTAAGGTTTATGACTGGGATCCTGCTACTAGAGCTCTTTTAGTAACATTTGAGGTTGACGAATTAGCATTTATTGATGGTGGTATTCCTTCTACTGAAGATGCTATTGTACAATTTGATGCTGGTGTAGCTGCTTCTGCTCCTTCAGGATTCGATCCTCACGTTATTATAGATGCTGTTGGTACTAATATTGTTACTTTAACAGTTCCAATTTCATCTTTACAAGACAAAGCATTCCAAGACATAGCAGAGAATGATGGAGCAGGTGATGGTATTCCTGATTTGGTAAATACTGGTACTGATTTTCTTAATCAAATTAGTCTTGATGGTGGTATCTATAATTCATTATATGGTATTGAGGAAACTCTTGGTGGTCAAAACACTACTCTCTTCCAAGTTGGAGACAACATTAAGGATGCAGATATACCATTTAAGTATGCAACAGTTACCTCAGCAGGTGGATTAAGTGCAGGTGTAGGACATACTGCTCTTGTAGACCTTTATCTTGATCCAAATGTAGGTAATGGACTGAACTTTGGTGTTGATGAAATTGTTACTGGTGCTACCTCAGGTGTTAGAGGAACAGCAGTTTCTTGGAATCCAGTAACATCAGTATTGACATTAAAAGATATTGTTCCATTTAATACAGGTAATATTAATGTTGGTATTGCTGGTTATTTGTATGAATTCTCATACAATAGTACAATAACTGATTTTGTAATTCAGGATGCTGGAGTAAACTATACTGCTGCTCCTGTAGTTGCAATTGAGAATACTGGTGATATACAAGCAACAGGAACCGCAGTTTTAACAACTGCTGGAGACCAAGTTGGTTCTATAACTATCACTAACGGTGGATATGGTATACCACAAACGATTGATGGATCATATAACACACATCCAACAATAACTTTCACAAATGCTGCAGGTGATACCACAGGAAGTGGTGCTAAAGCACAGGCAGTTTTAGGCGGAGAAACAGTAAATGGTAATGCAGGTGCTCAATATCGAATAAAGAGTATTGTTTATCAAACAACTGTTCGCTCGTAACCTTCATAAATAAACAAGAGGACAATAGTCACTAGGACATGGCAGCTCTATTAACAGATCAATTTAGAATTTTTTCAGCAAAGAAATTCATTAAGGCACTTGAAGGTCCAGATGCGACTCAATCCGATACGGCTGCTGGTGCCAATCGCGATAGAGTGTATCTCTTCATTGGTAGACCACAAAGTTGGGATAATGAAAACTCGCCTCCACAGGCAGTTGACTCATTCTCAGAATTTTCTGGTTCTTACGATGATATGATCTCTCTTAAGAGAGTTCTTGCATCAGATACAGTACAGGTTGTACGTAGGATTGACTGGGTTTCCCCAGAACAAACTACTGGTGGATTAGGTTTCACCTATGACATGTATAGACATGACTATTCTCCTAGTAAAACTGCTGCCTCAGGTGCTACTAAACTATATGATTCTGATTTTTACGTTGTAAATTCTCAGTATCAAGTATATAAGTGCATCTACAACGGAACATCTCCTAGTGATCCGAACGGAAAACCCTCAACTGTTGAACCTACTGGTACTTCTACATCTATCGTTACTACTGGTGATGGTTATAGATGGAAGTATATGTACACTATTCCAGTTGCTTCTGTCCTTAAATTCTTTTCTAATGATTACATGCCTGTCTTTACTAATGATGCGGTAAAGACAAACGCAGTTGCTGGTGAAGTTGATACTGTAGTTATTAATGCTGCAGGTTCTGGTTACAATAACGGTACTTATGACAACGTTTCTATTAACGGTGATGGTACTGGTGGTCGCGTCTCAATTGTCATCGATGGTGGTCGTATTATTTCTGCTACCGTTACTTCTGGTGGTACTGGGTATACCTTTGGTAAAATTTCTGTTGACAATATTACTGGTATTGGTACAGGTACTGGTGGTCAGGTGGATGTTATTATTCCTCCTCCTGGTGGTCATGGAAGTGACTCGGTTGTTGAAGTCGGTGCTTTCAGGACTATGATTAACGCCAAACTCTCATATGATGAGGGTGCAGGTGACTTCCCAGTAGATAATGACTATCGTCGAATTGGTCTTATCACCAACCCATTAAAATTCGGCACAACAGAATTGATCGCTGACTTAACAGTTTCTGCTTGTAAGGCAGTCATATTCTCTCCTACTTTCCAAGGCAATTACGTTCCAGACGAAATTGTTACTCAAACACGTGTTGTTGGTGGTACTAACGTTACTGCTCGTGGTCGAGTAATTTCTTGGAATGCAACAACAAAAGTTTTGAAATATTATCAGAATGCTATTGATGGTATCTTCCCTGAAGTTACTGGTACACAGAATGAATTTGATGGATCTAACGTTATAAGTGGAGCAACTTCAGGTGCAGCTGGGCAACCAGATGTAAACTTCCCTGCTGTTCCAAACTCTTCTTCTAGAACTATTAACAACACCGAATATGATTTAGGTATGAGATTCAATAACGGTTATGCAAAACCCGAAATTGCTTCAAATAGCGGTCAGGTTGTTTACATAGATAATAGGAGATCCATTAGTCGTGCAAACGACCAAGTAGAAGATATTAAAATCGTAATCGAGTTCTAAAAAACGAATGGCACAAAATACTAATTTAAACGTAACCCCGTATTACGACGACTTTGATAAAGCGAAAAACTTTTATCGAGTGCTGTTCAGACCTGGCTTTCCAATTCAGGCAAGGGAACTTACGACTGCTCAGTCTATACAACAGAATCAGATTGAGAATGTTGGATCGCACCTATTTAAAGATGGTGCTATGGTTATTCCAGGTCAAGTTGGTTATGACCTGAATGTTGATGCTATCATGCTTCAGGAGAGTTTCTTGGGTGCTGATGTAGAAAACTATCGTAGTCAACTTAATAATAAAATAATTACAGGTTTGACTTCGGGAGTCAAAGCAAAAGTACTTTTTAGTATTTCAGAAACAGATTCTAGTAAAGGATACATTACACTTTATGTTAAGTATATTGAATCTGGTACTGCAGTAGGTGGTACTGCAAATACTCAAGCAACTTTTACAAATAACGAACAGTTAGTTACAGATACAGAAATTACATTTGGAACTACACTAATTGAAGTTGGGTCTCCATTCGCTCAACTATTACCTACAGCATCAATCCAAACAGGATCTGTTGCTTATGTACAAGAAGGTGTTTACTTCATCAGAGGTTTCTTTGTTGACGTACCCTATCAATATATACTACTTGATCAATATGGAACAACTCCACAATATAGAATCGGACTCGAAATCCTTGAGTCAATTGTCACCCCAGAAGATGACTTATCACTCAATGATAACGCTGCAGGAACATCTAATTATGCTGCTCCTGGTTCTCATAGGTTCAGAATAACTACTAACCTA
>Ga0163179_10000810_pt1 | contig 22330 bp, 49 predicted proteins | sample AtlANTMetagenome_FD_109643 | JGI IMG/M metagenome (GOLD analysis project Ga0163179, IMG submission 109643) | Marine eukaryotic phytoplankton communities from the Atlantic Ocean - Atlantic ANT 2 Metagenome | ecosystem: Environmental > Aquatic > Marine > Oceanic | place: North Atlantic Ocean...
ATGACACTTGCTGCTAACATTGCTGCACTGCCGAACGGTGATGATGCTCCATTATTTGGATGCCGTGCGTGGGTAAATTTTGACGGTACAAGTACAGAAAGTACATTAAATGAGACTAATGGAGGAGTAAGAAATTCTGGAAATGTGACATCAGTTACTAACCACACAACAGGTCAATTTACGATCACGTTTACAGAGTCTATGCCTCATCAAAATTATGTTATTGCAGGTATACTTTCAAACACTGTAGATGATTGGTCTACAGCAAATTCTTCAATACGAGTAGCAGGAATGCAACAGTATTATGCGACTAGACCGAGTATTAGTTCTGTTCGGATTGACACGATGGCTGGAGCAAGTGGTTCTGGTAATGCGACATTGGTCGATTTTAAGCAAGTCACGGTTGCCATTTTTTGCTAACCAAAACTAAGTAAATAAACAAATGAAACTAGCAGGATTTAAATGTCGTACATAGGCAATCAGCCAATACTAGCATCAAGTTATTTCACAGATTCCTTTGATGTCACTGCGGCTACACAATCCGTTTTTAACACTTCGGGCCTTGGTGATGCTGAGAGTCTCTATGTTTTTCGCAATGGCGTAAGGCTAGGATCAGCAGATTTTAGCATTGGATCTGATAACGCTACGATTACGCTAGTAAATGCCGCAGTCAGCGGAGACATCGTTGTTGTTTCGGGCCAAAGACAGGTAGTTCAAGGTGTCCAAGTCACTGAACATACTGAAGAAATTATTGCAACTGCTTCTACGACTGTGACGCATTCGACTCCTTCAATGCTAAACAATAGTAATCATATCTATGTGAATGGTGTCCGGCAGCAACTAACAAATACGGGATCAACCACACCAGATGTTTCTAGCATTAACGCAACTACAGGAGTAATTACCTTCGCATCCGCACTAGCGGCAGGAGATATAGTTACAATAGTCAGCAGAGAACAATCTGTCAGTGATGATATATCACAGGTCAGTCATTACTCCTCGCTTCCAAATAGTTTTACAGTTCCTAGTGGAGTCAATCAAAGTTTCTTTGGCCCAACAACATATGAAGGAACTGTAACTATCGCAGGTAATCTTGTTCATGCTCACGGAGCATTAAATCTAACGGGTACAATGAGTGTTTCTGGAACACTAAATGTGGTTTAGTTATGCCAAATGCTAGTTTTAAATTAAATGATGTTGAAGTCTTTAATGAAAACAATCAGACAGTCACTGCAAAGAATTTAACTGTAGATACTACAGTAAAAGGGACTTCTAAAATTGACGGAACACTAGCATTCTTTGGTGGTTCAACTGGAGATAACAGATCTTTCACGTTGGATGGAGTAAGTAAGTATCATGTTTTTGCTTGGGTTCGGCATGATGCTGATCCTTACTATCCAAAAGTTCTTTCATTCGTCCTTGATTCGTCAGATGGTACAATTACTAAAAAGACAGATCAATGGGGTAATGATATAAATGAAGTTTACAATTCAACAACTAAGGTTTTAGAAATACAATCTAGTTCTGGAACAATAATGCAAGTGCAAATATTTTATGGTGACATAACTGAAGGAACTATAACGACATGAGTGGCACACTTAGTATTGGAAATGAAATAATCTTTACGCACTCTGATTCAACAGGAATGGCTTACGGAAGTGGAATACCTGCAGGGACTGTATTGCAAGTTCAAAGCGGAACTTACAACACTCAAACATCTATTGGAACTACTGCTACAGCAGTAATAACACTAACTTTCAATACCATAGGAACTAATTCAACTTTTTATGCAGATGCTGTTTCTTGTCTTGGTGCTGCTGGTGATTCAGAAGGATATTTTGGAGGTATATGTTTAAAAGAAGGATCAGCAGTTGATTTTAGATCTCCCATGCAAGTATTTTTAGGAACAAGTTACCAGACTGATGATGGTGGGACAAGTAATGTAGGTAATGCTTTATTTGGCACTGATTATGGAAACGGATTTGGAAATGGATATCAAGTTTTGAACCCTGCTTTTTCTGCTGAAAAAGCTACGACGATATCGGCAAATACTCAGATTACAGTGGCATTATGGTTTCGTGGTGTCACCACTTTATATATTAATAGATCATCAAATAGAGCAACCCATGAAGGTGCTATTACTAGACTGGTTGTACATGAGATTCAGTCATGATTATTGAAATTCATCATGCTTTAATAGAAATGTATCCAGGTGGTGCAGGATATGTTCAAGAGGGCAATCAATACTCTGGATTAAAATGGGTTGATGCCAGACCAAAGCCAACGCAAGAACAAATCCAAGCAAAGATAGCAGAACTTCAAGCAGAATACGAAGCTAATGAATACCAAAGACAACGAGCCGCAGAGTATCCCAGTTGGCAGGATCAACTAGACAAAATATACCACGATGGAGTAATGTCGTGGCAGCAAGAAATTAAAGCCATTAAAGAAAAATATCCCAAGAGTTAAACCCTATGAGTGGGACACTGAAAATTGCTGGCACTACACTGGCTACAAACCCTAGCAATAGCAAAGTTGAAATAGACGATGCTGTATCTGGGAAAGGAATCGCAAAAGCTTGGGTAAATTTTAATGGGACTGCGTCAGGAACGAACAGCCTATTTACAGTGGGAGACGGAATTTATTCCGAATTTAATGTCACCAGTGTTTTAGATAAGGGTCAGGGATGGTACAAAGCAAATTTTGGCACAAATATGTCGGATACAAATTATGCAGTTGTTGGGTCTGCTAGACCAGACAGTAACACAACCGCATATGGTGGACACTTTTTATTAGGTAGATATGGTAACAATTTGCCTGTTATGGAAGTTGATGGAGTAACATTTACAACCTGTAAAAATGATCAAAGCACTTACACGGACAGTCCTTTCATCTGTTTGGCAATCTTTGGATCTTAATTATGAAACTACTTCTCTTACTACCACTCGCACTGTTTGCCTGTTCTGATTATCCTGCAAGCGAAGGCAACGATTCGGAAGCGAATCCGATCAACATCAACATTACGATTGATACGGATAATCTACTGAACGATCCATCAGACAATGATTCGCAAAATGTAGATGTTAAGTCCAACTCTTCATCAGATAATAATAGTTCTAATAGCGATAGTAATAGTAATAGCACTATAGATAACTCGACAGGATTTACTGTTTTTGAATTTTACTCAATCTAAGAGAGGTGTAATATGCAGGATCAAATGATGGAAATGATGACTAATCTTGGTGGAACAATGACTTCTTTAGTCGCTTGTTTTTGGTACATCAAGTACCTTACAGATACCCACAAAGATAGAGAGAATATGTGGATGACAAAGGATACTGAATCAGACAAGGCACTTCGTGAGTTACAGTCCACATCTAATGCCCAACTTCTTGGAGTCTTAAATTCTGTAAATTCAACACTGAAAGATATGACTGTTGCTATTTCTGAGTTAAAGATGCACTTGGAAGATAAGAACCGATAATGAAGGCTATTCTTTGTGGTTTGATTTTACTTAGTATTCCATATGCAGGATGGGGAGAAGAAGAGCAGAAAGAGTATCCTACTCTTTTTTTATTGCAATGGAGTTTTCAGTGCAGTCAACAATTGAAGATGAATTGGTTAATGAGAGGATTTCCAGAACAGCAAGCAACTCAGTTTGCTATTGAGAGATGCGCATGTGTCATTGATAAGTTTAGAGAAAACCATACATATGAAGAAGTTCAGAAACTGGGTTATGATAATACAACAAGGAATGCTGCAATTTACACTCAAGATTGTCTTTTTGTAAGAAGTCAAATTTAGAGGGATGCCTACTCCTGCTGAGATCTTTCCAGAAAGAGAGGTTTTTTACAAAGAAGAAATACGAAAATTAAAACTTGAGTTAAAGGATTGTTATTTAGAAAACAATGATTTACGGCAAAGGTACAACCTCGCATTAAAGCTTCCTGAATTTAACCTATCCTCTTCATTACTATCTTCCAAAAGTTTAAAATCTCAACAAACCATCCCCTTTCTTTTCCTTTCAGATTGGCACTGGGGTGAAGTTGTTGAGCCAAGTGAAATTTCATTTTTTAATGAGTTTGATGTTGCCACAGCAAGAAATCGTTCAGAATCTTGTTTTCAGCAGTTTGTCCATTTTTATAAAAAAGAAGTAAATTTAAAATTTCCAGGAATAGTCCTCCTTTTGGGAGGAGATATGGTATCTGGTGAGATTCATGAGGATTTGACAGACAGCAACGAAGTCCACACAATGGAATCAGTGATTCAGTGTGCAGAAGCTATTTGCGATGGGATTGATTTATTATTAAAACAATTTGGTAAGATTACAGTATTTTGTGTAGTAGGGAATCATGGAAGATCCTCAAAGAAAACAAGGTACAAGAAGAAAACATCAAGTAACTTTGATTGGATGATTTATGCAATATGTAACTTACATTTTTCTAAATCAAATAATGTAGAGTTTTGCATACCAAATACTTCAGAGTGTTTGTTTACTGTGTTTAATACCTCTTTTTTATTAACGCATGGAGACACAATTAGTTCTTATACTACCGATTCAATTACAGGAGCAATCAGTGCAATTGCAAAAGGGGATGAGAAACTAAGGAAACGCCAAGAAGCAATGGGAGATCCCTATGATATTTTGGTTTGTGGTCACTGGCATCAGTATTCATTATTGCCTCGTAGGATTATTAATGGTTCTTTAAAGGGATATGATGAGTTTGGATTTTACAATTCCTTTTTGCCAGAAAAACCAATTCAAGCGAGTTGGCTTCTTGATAAGGAAGTAGGAATAACTATTAGTTATCCAATTTATTGTGACAGGTAAGATGATTCAATTTCACCAGAAATGGGATTTGTTTATATTTGATGTAGTCAGGGATCTTGGATTTGCGCCAAACTGGGCAACTCAGGCCTGGTCCTGTATGGACCAAGCAACCCATGTTTATAATGACAGTAAGGTGCCAGGAGCTTTGGATGATGATCCATTGGATTACTATGTGATCACACAGCAGGACTGTGTTCAGTATTTACCTTGGTTGAAGGAAAAGTCTGTTCATCCCTTATTATTGAAATTAGCAAGTATGATCGGGTTGAAGAGACCAGGATTGGTATTAGGCGGCAAACGTGGAATTAATATGAACTTCCTGAAAGAGGGTCAATCCTACCAGAAGCATACAGATGGGAATCTGATAACCTCAGTTGCATTTGCCTCAACCATTGAAGGTGGAGAGTTGGTTCTGGAGAGGGATGGAAAAACTTTTGAGATTGAGCCTGAGAAAAACAAGATTGCCATGTTTTCAGGAAAAACAACACCACACTATGTCAAAGAAGTAATATATGGACCTCGGATTTCTCTGTTATTTTCCTATGATGAAAAAGGGAAGTCCAAAGACAAGGAGTTAGAAGATGCGCTTTATCGTGAGGACTTGTCCGCCTAGAGCAGAGTATTTAGCTTATTTACAGGAAAAGATTCCAAATTTGGAAGTGGTAACAGATTCTGTAATGGATCCAACAAGAAGAGGATTTGATGCTTTTTTGGATTCACTAAAACTTGCAGGAGATGATGGGGTTGTTCATCTGGAAGATGACATCCTGTTGACAGACAATTTTATTGAAAAGATATGTAAGGTTATTGAAGACCAACAGTATGTTTTGATTCAGTTTTTTTCAATGAGAAAGAAGGACTTGGAAGTTGGATCTCGGTTTGAGCCTGGGAGGACTTTCATGATGACACAATGCGTGTATTATCCTGAAGGAATGTCGGCAGAGGTGCTAGAGTTTTATGGGAATCTCATTGAATCAGGAAGGGGTGAAAACCTGGGATATGATGAGGTGGTAGCATTGTTTATGCGTCAACGTGGTATGGAATACTATATTCATGTACCTTCACTAGTCGATCACCGTGTTTGCAAGTCTGTAATTAATCCAAAGAGATCATCAAAGCGTCAATCACTTACTTTTCAGTAAAGGTCCCAATGGCATCACTCAAAGTACCACAAAGTGTCAGGAATGCAGCAGCGAGAGGGTTAGACATGAGAAGAAAGGCCCCAAAATCTGAGAAGGGTGGGTTGACTCGTAGAGAAGGATCTGCACAAGGGATTGGTTCAGGAGTTCAACGGGCCAGTAATCTAAAGAGAGGGAGTGTTTCTGAGTCTACCATCCCTAGAATGGTAAGTTTCTTTGCAAGACACGGTAGAAACATTAAAAAGGCCAGACAGAGGCCTTCTGAGCATCGTAGGATGAGGATTGCAGATTTATTGTGGGGAGGTGCAGCAGGAGAACGCTGGGCCAACTCTCAGAATAATCGGATCAAAAGAGAAAAAAGCAAAAAATGATGGGGTTAGAGCTTGGAATTGGATTCGGATTAGGTCTTGCTGCAGGAATCCAGTTGAGCAAAATCCTGTGGTATGAAGACAAGGAGTCTGTTTGGGATAAGCACAAAAGGGAAAAAGAAATGGTAAAAGAAGCCTTGGAGAAACAGGAGAAAGTAAATTAAAGTTTGATTTTTATTTAAAAACTACCTATAAAGAAGGTAGGCCGCCCGTTTGAAGGCGGGCCTAACTAAATAAAAGAATTACTAAGTAGGACATGGAACTATACGGATCAGAAACTTCTCTACAGGAGTTCAATTTATTCTTGCGGAAAAAAGGGTATCAACTCATATCCAAATCCAGAGGGACTCTTTTACAAGAGGCCTGTGTCCGTAAGAATGGCAGAAACTATGGAGGATGGGTGGACCGCAAGTTCTTTTATGACAAGGAGGATGTAATTCTGTTTGCAAACCACCTTTTGCTAGGGACAGAATCAAATGGGTACTACATTAAATATAGCTCATGAGCAACCTGTTTATGCCAAGAAGAGAAGGAGAAAGAACTTTGTAGATATTGAAGGACAACGATTTGAGCGTTGGAAGGTTTTATATATTGATGAGGACCGAGAGTATGGTAAGACAAAAGAGATATACTGGATATGCAAGTGTGATTGTGGAACAATTAGGCCTGTTTCGGGTGCAAGACTTAGAAAAGGTAAGTCAAAATCCTGCGGATGCTATCAAAGGGATATGACGTTTATTGATCTGGATGGAAGAATCTTTGGAAGACTTCTGGTTGTCGATATCTCAGAAAAAACTCGTTCAGGACATAAAAAAACCACTTATTGGAAGTGTAAGTGCATTTGTGGGAATTTTGTAGATGCTCCTACAAGTCAACTATTGAATGGAGATTCCATCTCCTGTGGATGTAAAACAAAAAAGCAATTAGCAAATGGTCTGAAAAAGTATGAATATCCTGAACCGAACCCAGAACTCTGGGAGGTGACATGAAAGAAAACCGCACTTTCCGTTTCACTCGTTTCCGTGAGAAGGTAAAACCCTCTGCGAAGGTTTATGACCGTAAGAAGTCTGATGATTTTCTGGATGGGGATGAACCTTTCTTTGTACATCCAAACTTAGGAGGTGTAGATGAACCGTTTTTTGACAGCCAGGCAGGTTGCAGGACACAATGCGAAAAGGAAGTTTAAGAAAGTATCCAAGGACAAGAAGACAGGTGTTGCCAAAAAGTATCTCAGTGGTGCAAAAAATAAAAAGAAAAAGGCGGCAGAAATAAAGAAGACTGCTGCTTTGTATCGTGCAGGTAAATTTATTGATGTTAAAAAGGTATCCGCATCTAGATCGGCACAAGGTAAAAGGAGAAAGAAATGAAAAAAAGACCAAGGAAACCAATATCTGCTGCAACTTCAAAGTATTTAGATGCACAGTCCAAGAAGTCTGGAATTGCAAGAAGGACTCTCACATCAGTGTATAGAAGAGGTCAAGGGGCTTACCTCAGTTCAGGGAGTAGAAATGTCAGCATGGAGGCGTGGGCCAGAGGAAGAGTGCGCTCTTTTGTTACCGGAAAGGGTGGTGCAAGAAAGGCAGATGCTGATTTGCTGAGAAAAAAGAAAAAATAAATGGGTTCCATCAAAAAACCAAAAACTGCATATTACAGGAAACCTGAAAAAATTTGTTATGTTGGTAAAAAGGTAGGCCGCTGGAATGTCATAAGTAGGGCTGAATATGGTAATTCTTGGGAGATTAGATATAACTGCATTTGTGATTGTGGATTTAAGGCAATAGTCCGCAAGAGATCTCTAAGAAGTGGTGAATCCAAATCTTGCGGTTGCATAAAGGCCGAAGTCACCTCAAAAAGATTAAAAGAGTCATGGATTAATGGATTTCATAAAAATGGAAGACTCATAAGTTCAAATGATTCTTCTTAGATTTCATGACTTCTTTGACATCTGTAAAAACAAGGTGGATCTTGCAAGGAAACTAAACCCTGATGAACCAATCCTTGGATTATACGGAGGTAGAAAGAGAAAAGAGTTCCCAGATATAGGACTTGAACACGTTTATGATATTCCTGTTGGGAATGGCCTGTGGAAATGGAAAAACATTGATATTGCGCTTTCTCATTGGTTCAGAGATGTGGGGCAGAATATTGAGTGGGATCGTCTAAACATCTTGGAGTGGGATTTGCTAATTACAAAACCTAACTCTGTAATCTATGGGCACCTCTCAAATGAGGATCTTGGACTCACACAACTGACAGAAGAATCAAAGTTGGATCCAAGGTGGGGATGGGTTAGCAAAAAGAAAAAATCATGGAATCAACTAAAAACTTATCTTCTCAATGAATACGGATACCGTGGAATCTATTATGGAGCGATTGGAGGGGGGTTGTCTTTCCCAAGAAGATTTATTGAGGAGTATAGTAAAATCCCTGATGAGATTTCAGCAGGAAATCATGAGGATTGGTTTTGTGATCTGCATGAAGAAACCAGAATTCCAAACTTTGCAAAGGCCTTGGGTTTCCATATTGAACCAAACCGCTTGATATCTCCTACAGAAATCAATGGAGATGACCGTAGAGTTTTCAGTTTGAAGAAAGAACCGATCCCATTGAGTGTGGTTCAGGAAGAACTATCCAAGAAAAACGGAAGAGTTGCATTTCATCCCTTCACAGAGCTTTTTCAATGATACAAGCACTAATTGGCCCTGTTGTTTCTTTGGCCTCTACATGGATGGAAGGAAGAATTCAGAAGTCCAAGGCCAAGACAGAAGCAGATGTTGCTCTCAAACGTGCAGAAGCAATTGTCTATGAAAAGAAGGCCACTGCAGAAATAGATTGGGATCTTGAGGCAATAAAAGGATCAAAGGAGTCATGGAAAGACGAATGGTTGTGTATTTTGTTTTCAATTCCAATGATTCTTGCATTTGTGCCTGGAATGGATGGGGTTGTTGAGAAAGGCTTTCAACAATTGGAATTAATGCCAGAATGGTATCAATATAGTTTGGGTTGCATTGTTGCTGCATCCTTTGGAATTCGTGGGGCCACTCGTTTATTCAAGAGGTAATTATGGCAGTTGTCACTTGTACAGAGCATTTTTCTGAAACAGAGTTATCTTGTCGTTGCGGCAAATGTGAGTTCCCTGGGATGGATGAGGAGTTCATGGATTTGATAGAAGCAGTGCGGACAGATCCTGGATGGAAGAGGCCAATGGTCATCAGTTCCGCATATCGTTGTCCTGAACACAATAACCGAGTTTCTTCAACAGGATATGATGGTCCTCATACAAGTGGTAAAGCGATTGATATCAGGGCTTCTGGTAAGGACGCATGGGATCTGATGGGGGTGGCTTCTAGTTATGAGTTCACAGGTGTTGGAGTTGCCCAAAAAGGTAATCATCAATCCAGATTTATTCATCTGGACCTGCTTTCAAACGAAGAAACAAAGGGTCCTAGACCTTGGATTTGGAGTTACTGATGAAAACCACAAAAAGTGTTCCTCAACGTAGAAACAGGTTAGCAGGTAAGGGGAAGGCCAAGTCCTCTGCATCAAAGAAGCGGTACGACACAATGTATCATGCAACCTCAAAGCGTAAAAAATACAGGGCATCTCTGAATAGGGCCAATCGCCTCAACCCTAATCGGAAGGGTGTAGATAAGTCCCACACAAAATCAGGTCGAATGGTCAACGAAAAGGCCAGTAAAAACAGGGCAAGAAATAAACCAGGCAGATCCTTAAAATGAAATGGATTTTTTTGAATATGCTCACCACCATACATGGTGTAGAATACAACGCTCTCCAATTCATGGAGTTGGAGTTTTTGCAATAAAGGATATCCCTGCATACACCAACCTCTTTCCTGATTGCACTGATCAGTTCCATATTCACTCAGTATCCACTCTCCGTTTTTTATCTCCTCCTGTTCAGAAGATGTGTCTGGACTACTTTTATCATACTGATGATAAAATCTTTCTTCCTGAAAAAACACTCAATCAAATCAATTCCTCCTTTCTGCTGAATTATTCTGAAACTCCAAACTGTCTTCACTATGAAGACGGAAGTATCTATTCTATACGAAAGATTATGAATGGTGAGGAGTTGACCCACTCTTATGAGTAATTCTATGGAAAAAGAAACTACCGTTCTGCAGTTGTTTCAAGGAAGAAATGAGAAAAAGGAGGAACCCAAGAAAAATATCCTACAGTTATTGAATGGAGTAATTGATGAGTTGAATAAGGGGGAACTCAAGGAGTTTACTCAGGCCTGTGTAATCTTGACAAATGACAGAAAGGAAGGAGAAGAGGATCTGATAATGATCAATACAGATATTAGTCCAATCAAAATGGTGGGACTTTTGGAGTTAATAAAACTTAAATATATTGAGACAAATGTATGAGGCTATTTTTTGATCATACTGCAGGAAGAATCACTCATGTGGATTGGCAGTATTCTACAATGCTTGCAACTTTTTTACCGGATGAACATGAAGCGGCACTGGAAACAGGATGGCTGATGAATGAGTGGGATCCTCCATTTTGGTTTCAGGCCCGTCAAGTTCGATATTCCTTAAAGGATTTAACAGATCTAAAAAAGTTTAAATATCCCCAAGGGGTCACCTTCAAGGTGATTCCCGTATCACCCGTTCAGTTCAACAAATACAATGAAATTTGGGAGACTTATTTAGCCTTCAAAGGATTTGAAAAAAAGACGGATTTTAAGGAATCTTTGGATTTTGAACCTGAGAACAAAAAGGTTATTGAAATTTATGATAAGGATTATCTGGTTGCCTTTAGTATTATCCGCATTAGTCCGGGACCAGTATCTTTGCAATTTGCCTGGAATTACCACCGTCCCAAGATCTCATTAGGCATGGTATCTCAACGCTTTGAGATGGAATATTTAAAATCCAGAGGATTTAGTCATCACTATGTGTGCCCTGGATATGAGACAACTTGTATTTGGAAAAAAAGATTCCCAGGATTTGAATTTTGGACAGGAGTATCTTGGTCAACAGATCGTGAATTGTATGAAAAGCTTTGCAATAAAGATTCTGAAATTATAAATGCAGATGAGCTTTTTGATTTGGATTCAATCACAGAGAATGAAAGACCTGCCCTGTGTGAGTGGGAACTTTCTAGGAGGCCTTGGTAATGTTGATGGTTCAGTTAGATCCTCCCATTCCACTGGAAACACCAAAGGGTCCAGGCTTGGCCCATCTGGTAATTGATTACTCCATTGAACACAATTTGAATTGGGTAGTATTTCTAGATGAAGATGGTCAATGTTGGACTTTCTGTAACTCCGTAGTCCGAGCGCAGAAAAATATTACAGCAGGTAGGATGGACCCAGAAAAACCAGAAAGGCTTTTAGAAAAACTAGGCCCAAAGGAGAGGCTAGATAGCAAGATCTAGTTGTTCACAGTCAAACTCTATCCGATTATCCTCAAAAAAATAAATCATTATCTTAGGGACTTTAAATTTCCTTGCATTGGAAATCATATTTTGCGTCCCCTTACTCCTACCATCCCAGATTGCTAACAGTCCATCTGCATTCTGAGCCATCTCCCTGTTCCTTCTAGGCCCAGCAGACATTCCATATTGATCCCAATCTGCAGGGAACTTAACCACTTCAATCCCATTATCTCTAGCATAGACCTCTCCATAGCGATCTGCACCATGTGCCGTTCCAGAGATAACCTTACTGATTTGTTTTTTCCAGGGATATCGTTGAATAGCATCAAGAACATGATGCTTTTGTGCAGTTCTACTTCCGGCAATAACTAAAAGCATTTCAAACACCTTAGTGATGACAGACAATAGGATTGGTTCAGGACGCACCTTATGAGTCCTTGTTCTCAATATCGGTTTGTCAATAAAAGATCCGCTATCCTGCCGATAGCACCTAAATAATTTCGGCACCGTGAATTGGTGTGGTTCCTGTTCTGTACAAGAACCAATTCTTAGTGACGTTACGTCCTGAATTCTTTTATATTACAGATCTGTAATGAGTTTCAAGATTCTTCCGATCTTCTTCCTCAAAAAAATTATCCAAGATAACACAAACCATTCCTGATCTGGATAGATTATTAATCTTTGCCATCTTGTCTACACTCCGTAGTGTATTTTCTGTCAGGTTCAATGAAATCTGCTTCTTTTTCTGTGTATTGTACCGGACACCTGTGACCTCCCCCTTTTTCCTTCCATTGGTTGATCTGGCATCATTACTCAAATAGTCTTCCACACGTTCATTAATCATATTCTCTCTCATTCTTGTCTTTACCTAAAATCATCGGCTGTGTTCTTTTCAGTTTCTGATTTATAAAAATACGCAAATCTCTAAGAAATGAATCTTCTACCTCTCCACGAACCATCTCCCAAAGATCAATCTTTTGTGGTTCTCTCCCATACTGAATCCATTCTTTATTGAAGCCATGTTTGTATTCAATAGCCAAAGCAACAGGTTCAGTAATCCGATCGCAACTAATCATAGATTGATAACCTTGGGGGCTTAATCCAATACTTTTTGCAAAATTAGCACGGTTCATGTTTCTTTCTTCACGGACAAGCTCAATTCTCTCTCGCACCCTATTTATTGGACAAAGCCTTTTTTCGGCATCAACAGAAACAGGATCATTGTCAGGATCTACTAAATCTTGATAATGTTTTGGAACAGTCATCGAAAAATCCAAAGAAAGGCATCTACCCAAAACTCTAAAATGATCCAGACAACTGGTACATAGATTACAACCTTACCAAAAAACTTGGCCCATTCAGGAGTGTCTGATTTTTTACCCAAGGTTGTTCTTGAAAAAGGTGAATCCATTTAAGCCTCAGTTTCCCAGTAAAACCCATTTTGAGCCTTTCTGGTCTTAATTTCCTTGCGTCTCCAACCCTTTTGATAGCTATCCAAAAGTTTTGTCCGAAGTTCCTTCAAGTCATGAGAAGTCATCTTCAGTAGTTGAAGATTTGCATTTAAACTTCCAGAAAGTTCGATCATCAGTTGCATTTGCTCTTCATTGAACTCAATGATGTATTTTTGACCTTCCATTTTAGATCCTTTTATAAAGTTGATGAAATAGATCAGGCTTGCAGGTCCAGTATTGACCATTTGCAAAGAGGATATAATCCCCAGGGCAAACCTTGTGTCCAGAGATAGCATTTCTATCTACTGAAATCGGAAGAGACTCTTCTAAATCAGATGATTTGTCCTCAATCCAACCGTGCCATCTATAAGCATTTTTGCAGTCAGGACAGATCTCATCTCTGGTAAATCCAGGCCTATTGAATCTTTTGACAATATTTGCTCCATGCTTTGTTTCATCTACCTCAAAATCACTTTCATCTTCATGAACTTTTATTTGCTTCCAAACTACATAATCTCTTGGATGATCTCCATATTCATTCCAGACACAGGCCTCTATCTGAACATGGGCAACACTCATGTGAGAATTGTTTGATATCCCCAAAAAATAATATTTCTGTAGAGTCCTCTCTGCTTTTATTTTTGATTTATTGATCTGAGCAATCAGATCCGATGCTAATCCCTTTTTCAAAATAACTTTATCGGTGGTGCAGTGACCAGTTTTGTTCATGACTGTAAGAACTTATCACTTTCAGAGAATCTCCCGCAAGAAAGAGTAAGAAAAGGGTTCTCCTTTAATCACTACACCTTAAAATTTAAATTAAATAATCTAAGAACCTTTAAACATGAAAGGAATAAGGCATCTCCAAATCCAGGCTTACTCAAAAACTCTTTTTTAGTAATTTTTGTTAAATCTCCAATTGTAAAAATATTTTTTTTACTTAAATCTATAATCATACGGTCAGAAATTCCTGTACTAGACAACCTGAATCTCAGCACCTCTTCCTTAGTATATGAAACATGAACATTGTTTTTTTGAATCATAAGGCCTTTTTATTAATTTAATTAAATTTATTTTCTGTGACCACTATTGTCAATAAGATTTTAATTTAATTCTTGATTTATTTTTAATTATTTATATATAATAGGACTCATCAAGGTTGAATGCCTTGGATTATCAACAACTTCTGAGATATCTAATGAATGAAGAAAAGAAAGATGGATTGAGTAATTTCTCAACCTCAGAGAAGACAAATGAACTGGTTGCGGCCTTGATAGCAGCAAAAAAAGAACTGGGTGATGTCATCGCATATGATGCAAAAAATCCTCACTACAAGAACCGTTTTGCTTCTCTTGAGAAGACATTGAAATCTATCAACCCAAAGTTTCAGGAACAAGGACTTGTCCTTACTCAATTTCCAGCAGGAGATCAATTAATCTCAAGATTAGAACATATCTCTGGTCAATGGATGATGTCGGCCTATAACATTACTGCTTCCAAAAAAGATCCACAGCAGATGGGTTCTGCAATTACTTATGCAAGAAGATATTGTGCTCAAGCGATTGCTGGAATTTGTGGTGGAGAAGATGATGATGCAGAAAGCGCAATGGGAAGAGGAGGTGATGAACCACCCGCTGGGAATGGAGGAAATGGACCTGCGGACAATGGTGGTGCAACTGCAAAAGAGATTGCTGCGGATTTTATTAGTAAAACCCCAACAGATTCTTTTGTGGAATCCTTAAATCAAAATTGGGATGAAATGATGCGTTCCACTAAAAATTTAAATGAAAGGAAACATCTCGCAGCATTGCTGAATGAACATAAGAAAAAAGTAACAGGAACCACTTCTACAGAGGATTTATGAAAAAGATGAGGCCTACTTTTTATGAAAAATTACTAGAAGGAGTAATCAGTATGATAGATAGAAAAATTTCACTGAAACAACGTATGGCAAAAGCAGGAGTCACCCAAAAAGAACTGTCAGGATCTCTCAAGGAGGATGGATACAGATTAAGCCAATCTGACATTTCTCGGATGTTGGATGAAAACCTGATCCACATTGTACGAAAGAAGGCTTTTGATTTAATTACACAAAAAGAAATATAACCAAGGAGATAGTATGAAAAGAACGATACCTGTATCCATTAGCTTTTGGGACCAACTCCATAAATTTGTAAAGCAGAACAATCTATCTACTCAGGATTTGGTTCGTGCAGGAATTGCATATGGTACAGCAAATAGGATTTCCAAAGGAATCATGGATTCTGCCTCTTGTAAGGAGGATCATTTGAAAGTAATTCAAAAAATACTGAAAGACCCAGATGATTTTGTGCAGAAAAAACTGGTAATCAGTTCACTGGATGATTTGACAGACTTGGAAATTGGAAGTTCTGAAGTTTCTCAAAATTTTGATTACGAAAAGTAATAAACCTAGCAAGAAAGAGTAAAATGTCTGAATCAAACCCCAACCAAGATCATGAATCCGAAAAAGCGGTAATTGGATGTATATTGCTAAACAACGAGGTAATTGAAAATGTCGTTGAAATCCTCTCTTCAGCAGATTTTTCAAACCGTACATTTCAGCAAGTGTATGGTGCGATGCAGAAAATGTATGAGAGAAATGAGCCATTGGAGGCACTCAGTGTTGCACAGAGGACAAAGGATTTATATCCAAATACAGAAGCAACTTCTGAGAGTTTGGAAGAGATTCAAAACGCTGCTCCTGCGCCTTCATCAGTTGATTTTTACGCCCAGAGAGTAGTCCGCTCTTTTCTCAAGAGAGAGGCTAAAAAACTACTGAAGAATGCAGAAAAAGAAATCAATGATTCAGATGATGTCCTCTCCAAGATTTCAGAAACAGTCTCCAAGATGGAAGCTATTCGATCTGAGTCTGTAGAGCAGACAGTATTCAGTGTGCAGGATCTCTTTGTTAAGAGGGCTGAATACATTGAAGCAAAACAGGGTGGCAGAATTGAATCTAACATCATGAGAACAGGATTGGATGATTTAGACACTCTACTTGGTGGTGGTTTGCGTTATCAACACTTTGATGTGCTGGCTGCAAGGCCAGCCATGGGGAAGACCTCACTGGCAGTTCAGTTTCTTCTAAATGCTTCTTTACATGAAAAGATAAACTGTTTGATGTTTTCCATTGAGATGTCGAAAGAAGAGATTATGGATAAGATGATTTCCATAGAATCTGGCATTCCATATCGGACTCTTTCTTCTGCAAATCTGGAGGATGAAGATTGGGAGAGGATTGTTGATATTTCTGGAAAGATTCTTAGGAATCCTGAGAAGGAAGGTGAAAATGGTTCAGGCATCCTGATTGATGATGTCACAAAAGATTTGAATAGAATGGTTTCAATTATCCGAAGATGTGTCCGCAAACATGGGATCAAATTTGTGGTTATAGATTATCTTCAGTTAATTGCAATTGCAGGTAAGTTTGGAACCAGAGATGAACAACTGGGACATGCGGTAAATTTGTTGGCCTATACTGCAAAAACTCTAAATATCAATATCCTTGCGCTTTCCCAGTTAAATCGTGCAGTAGAGTCGAGAGAAACCAAGCGGCCATCTTTATCTGATCTAAGGGAATCTGGTAATATTGAACAGGCCGCATGGAGGGTGATGTCTATTTATCGGGACGATTACTATAACTTTGATTCAAATGATAAGGGGGTGGCAGAAATATCAGTTCTCAAGGGTAAGATATCAAACACTGGTAAGGTTCAGGTTCATTTTAATCAGGACTGTACTAGCTTCCACAACTTTGAATGGAGAAGAGATGAAAACTAAAAGGGAGAAAACTCCACAAGAAAAAATATTTATTGCAGGAGTGGAAAAAATAAAAAAACAAAAACAAAAATCCCCTTGTCGTGAACAAGTAGACGCTGCAGTTTCTGCATTCCTTGAGAAAGGTGGCAAAATAAAGGTTACTGAGTCTAAAATTTATAATCACTTGAATGCTGTCTCTGTATTAGAAGAACCTCTTTCCGATGAGGAATCTGACGCATATTTTGAGAGGGCAACATCTTATCTTAGAAAAAGAATCGGATCCTGGGAGTAAGACAATGGAAAATATTGATAAATCTGACGATGACTTGCTAAAAATCTTATTTGTTGGAGAAGAGCCTTCTAAGACTGCAATAGAAAAGGCTTGGAAATGGGGTGATGACCATCTTTGTAGTAAAACCCTATTAGAAGCATTGGATGCAGCAGAATTTCCAAGAGATCAGGCCAATTTTGAGAATATTTTTCATGAAGGAGTAGTCAATAAGGAGAATATCCGTAGAGTAAGAGTAAGGGCAATGAAAAAACCTGTTGTTGCAATGGGCAGAAAGGTTCAAGATGCCTTAAATAGCCACGGTGTCCCACACATTCCAATGATCCATCCTGCTGCAAGAGGAGAAATTAGAAAAAAAGAGTCATATCAATCCCATGTAAAAGAAATAATTACTCAGGTAAAGGAGAAATATGGAGCCTAAGAAGGAAACACTGGATGAGTTTCTGGAAAGAGGTGGAGAGATCAAAAAGTTGGATGGCGAAAGAAGATATACGGAGGATCAGATTGAACAAATGATTCAGAGAAAGGAGATCAATGAGTTCTATGGAATGCCTGAAAAGACATTTTATGTAAGCTCATTTGCTTTTAGAAGAGGTTTTAACAAAAGCAGTAAGAGGTTAAATGAGGTGTGAAAACACAGTAATGCTTTTAGAGGTTTCTGGATCAGATTTAAGCCATGCAAGAGCAGCATGGGCCAGTACAAATCAGGAATTGACAGAAGACAACATGGAAAGAATACCTGATCTTTTGAGTTTTTTAGCAAAGAACAAACATGAAACACCATTTGAGCACAGTCTGCTGTCTTTCAGGGTTCAATCAGATATTGCTACCCATATTCAGTTTTTGAAACACAGGATTGGTATAAGCATAAATTCTGAATCAGCAAGATACAAAGAGCTTAAAAGAGACTCCTATTATATCCCAGAAGATTGGCCTGAAGATGTGTCTGCGAGATCGGAACAAGTAATCCGACAAGCCCAGAAGGAATATCATTCTGTAATAAGAGACTTGCAGGACGCTGGTATTTCTCGATCCAGGGCTAAGGAGTCTGCTAGATTTTTGCTTCCGTATGCAAATCAAATACGTTTTGTGGTCACTTTTAATTTTAGGTCATTTGTTCATTTCCAAATTTTAAGAAACTCAGACCATGCCCAACTAGAAATTAAGAATATTGCAAAAGAAATGTTAGATTTGATTGTAAGTAATGGCAGATTTGATCTTTCTTTAAAGGCTCATGAACTGCATTAAGTGTGTCTAACATAAATAAAATTAGGATGTATGATAATTTCAAAACAAGAGTTGACAGATCGGGTCCGTCACTTTTCTTGGATATATGAAAAATATTCAGGGTTCCTTCAGAAAGATGAAATAAAAGCCTTCAAGGGAGTTGGATTATCTAAATCTTCTCTGGATAAAATCAATAAGTCTGTAGATCACTTCTTTGAAAAGAAGTTCCCTGAAACAGCAGCAATGAAAATTGGAAGTGCGTTCCATTGTCTTGTTCTGGAACCTCACAAGTTTCATGATCAGTTTATTAATGCACCAGACATAGATCGCAGGACAACTGCAGGTAAAACTCAATACAAGGAGTTTGAGGAAGAACACGAAAAGAAAACAATTATCCCTTCAGCAGATTGGGAAATGATTCACTTGATGTGTCAGTCCCTTGAATCTAACGATGTAGCATCTGAAATGCTGGCCCCTTACGCAGGAGAAGTAGAAGAGACAATGATGTGGAATGACCCTGAATTAGGGACCCTAATGAAAGGACGTGGAGATTTCAGGAACAAAGAGCAAAAAATTGTTATTGATCTAAAATCCACTATGGATGCTTCTGAAGATAAGATAGAAAAGGATATGTGGTCCAACGATCTCCGTTATCATGTACAGGCCGCAATTTATACAGATGCAGTAAGAACGCTGACAGGAGATTCTTCTTGGAAGTTCCACTTTATCTTCGTTGAGAAAAAACCTCCTTACGGAGTGCAGATTGCTAATATTTCAGAGGCCGGATTGGATGTTGGCAGATTTCAGTATCATAGTAATGTTCTTTATTTGTTAGATTGGCTTGAAAAAGCCAGAGAATCGTTAGACAAAGATAAACCTCCTCCAACTACCTATGAAAGTAAGGTAATTGATTTACAACCTCCTGCATGGCTTCTGCAAAAAATAAAAAAGCAAATAAGAAGTAGAGGCCTTTAGTTTTAGGCATAGTGCGTTTCCGTACTATCATTTCAAATAGAAATAACAAAAATAGTCACTATGACCAATGAGACTAAAAGTCATGATGACTTGACTCCCGAAGAGCACATTGCCCTGGTCAAGATTAGTCATGAACTTGAAAAATTAAAGAGCCGAGAGTCAACATATGAACTAATCGGGGTGCTCAGAGACTATTCCGAGCAAATGATTGAAAATTTCAAGAGACTAGGAGTCATCAAAGAGCCTGATTACATCACTTACTTGAGAAAGGCATTCTTCATCCCATTACGTTCTTCATCAAGTGACCAGAAAACAAATTCAAGATACATTGCCCTCTTGATAGAAGAGGAGTTATTGCCTTCCCTGGATAGAAACACGCTCCATCTTGAGACTATTCGCACATTTATCTCAAAAGAACTGGGGATTGACTATGAAGATATGTCAAGAGACCGAGTTACTGGGTATTCCTACTATCGTGACTCTATCAAAAGAGCCTTGGATTACTTAGTCAACAGAGGAGTTTTGTACCGCAAGGAGAGAGGTGTCTATTGCCGAGTTGTTGAGTCCGAAAGGAATACAAAGAAGATGACCGACATGCCAATACGTTGGAAAAAGATGCCTAAATAGATAATTAAACTTTAATTGTTTTGTTGAGCATGGTATACTAAGTATAGGTTATCTATGACCTGTTTTCTAAACTTAAAAGAAAGAGACTCCATGCAAGCCATTTCAATAATTATTATCCTCCTGTGCTCACCGATCCTAATCCTCTGGTACTGGTTGTTGCTCAATGTTGTATTCACTTGGGTCACCATGTAGGAGGAAAATGACAGTTTTGATTACATGCCAAAAATGTGGATGGATTGGGTCAACTTGCTACATGGGAATGCAGTTCGACAGGAATAATCTATGCCCTAAGTGTCAACCACCTAAAGTGGTCAGGATAAAATCAAAAAAGGTAGATTGGGAAAAAGAAAGGAAGGATGACGAAGTAGGATAGTGAGGTTGGATATGCCCCCGAAAGGGGGCGGTTGGTCAATCCTCTTTTAAAGGACTGTTCTGGCTTCTGAAGGCCTTTGCCATATTCCATTTATGGCGCAGTTGACTAGAGGATAGTTGTCCCTCTTTTAGCTTAGACCAATGAGGGCTCTCATCTCTCAATCGTTTCCCCCAGAATTATTCTCTTTTGGTGCCACAAAGACACGATAGTCAGGTTGGTTCTCTTTCTCCTTGTTATTATTTTTTAAGACTAAAATCTTAGAATTACCCATAGTGCCGCTCAAGTAGGTATCCCCATTCTTGCTCGTATTTTTCCACAGGGCAAAGATTTCACAAAGTTTTTGATCACTCATCAGATACTCCTGAAAAAGTCATAGAACGTAAGCGACCACGGACTTCCGTAGTCACTGTTTGAATAACTCGCTCCATTTCGTCAATAGAACGAACCACGAAGTAAAATCCACCATAGAGACCTATAGCGTCTCTTACTGCGATTTGATGTGTGGACAACCTACCTTTTTGTGCCTTGAACTCAACCCAGACACTGACAGGCAACCCGTCCACAACTACATCCACATGGGCATCAGGAAGGCCTTTCATTGCAACAGGACGGAACCCCCCTGACGCAAGTGGAGTAGGTGCATTGTTGAGACGGACTGCAAAGTATCCCATATGCCTTAACCATTGAAGAACGGCTTTTTGGATCTGAGACTCACTTGCAGTTTTCATTCATCCCAACCTTGACTGAAGATACTGAATCAGATGTTTGGCATATCCTGTATCGTACTCATTGTCCTTGTATAAGAAGGAAGTGACTCCATCTTTCAAGGCCTTGTTATGTGCCATCTTTAATCTTCTGAGGTCATCCTCAGTGAATGAAACAGTTTCTCTTTTAGTGGTCATTGTTCCACCTCTTCAATTTTTGATATTTCTGTATCTGACTCCTCGTACTCAAATTGATCTTCTGGCACATCGTACATACTCTCTTCGACCTTCTGCACTGCCTCTTCTCTGGAAGAGGCCTCAATGTGACCATCGTAGTACATCTGAGTAGTCAACTTTAGTGTGTAACCAAATTTCACTTGGTCTCCTTCTTTGCTACTTTCTGGTTGGCAAGGGACTTCTTCTTGGTTTTGAATAGTTGACGAATTAGAAAATTCTCAACATCCTTGACTGAAACCGGATCTTCAAACTCCTTATAAGCACAACTTGCCATTGTGTCACTCCAGTGACCCCATTCGTTGCGTTGACTTCTTGCGAGCCTTGATTTTTTAGGCTTAAACATTTTGTCATAAAACGTAGGCATCGTTCTTCTCCTTTTTGTATTGCTCGTATCTTTCAAGTATAGGATTCCCCTTGGTCATATCCTTCTGAATCTCTCTCTCAATTGCCTTGAGAATAAAATCCGTTTTGTTGATGCCCTGCTTTTCGCAAAGGAACTCCAACTCGTCATATAAATGTTTTGGGATTCTGAAGCCCAACCTTTTTTCAAGAGGGGTGCTCCCCTTGAGAGGCCTTCCTTTTTTAATAGTCATACATACTCCTTTTGTAATTCTTTCAGTTTAGTGACTAAATATCTCGCATAGGGAACAAGCACCTTTTCTCCTTTGAAGAAAAAGAACTCTCCACTGTGCTTTGATGTGTAGTCAATTAATCTTTCCAACTCTTCAACATCACTAAAATTAAGGTCATCATCGAATGTGTTACCAATCCTAATCCATTTCTCATTTATGCCTAGTGAAGAAGATTCGGGGTCTTTTTCCTCCAATGCCAAACTGTTACGAACAGCAATGTCATTTAGATTTGCCTTGTCCCGAATACTCTGAACCTGTTCTTGAGCCTTTTCATAGGATGGGTTCTTTTTCA
>Ga0163179_10000811_pt1 | contig 22329 bp, 13 predicted proteins | sample AtlANTMetagenome_FD_109643 | JGI IMG/M metagenome (GOLD analysis project Ga0163179, IMG submission 109643) | Marine eukaryotic phytoplankton communities from the Atlantic Ocean - Atlantic ANT 2 Metagenome | ecosystem: Environmental > Aquatic > Marine > Oceanic | place: North Atlantic Ocean...
AGCTGTTCCACGTAATCCAACAATACAATCGCATTGTTCACCACAACACCCGCCAAGGAGATCACACCGATCCCGGTCATGATCACCCCAAAGGATGTCCCCGTAATCAAGAGCCCCCACAACACGCCCACGAGCGACAGCACCACACTCGCCAAGATGATGGCGGGTACAGCCAAAGAATCAAACTGCGTCACCAACACAAGCAGGATCAACACCAAGGCAATCGAAAAGGCCTTCGACAAAAAGGCCGATGCTTGCCGCTGTTCATCATCCGCTCCACCCATGGCGATATGGTAGCCATCTGGAGTCTCTTCTTGATCGATCAGATCCTTTAAGTCTGCACGCACCGCATTCTGGTTGTATCCAGTCTTTACATCACCCTCGATGGTGACCACCAGGTCCTGATCGATATGGCGGATACTGCCTGTTCCACCAGCCAACTCATATTTTGCAACGGAGGAGATTGGAACCGGGAAGGTCTGTGGGCTTCGGTCGTTGCGACCAGGCACCCGCAAGTCCAATACCGCTTGTAGCGTCTCCCTGGATGCGGGGGCTAGCTCTACAACGATGTCGTGCTCATCCTCCCCATCCCGCAAAGCGCTCGCCTTGGTTCCTGCAACTGCTGTTCGGACGGTATTTCCCACACTCGATGAACTCACGCCCACCAACTCAGCTGCTGCCCTATCGATCCGCAAACGCATCTCAGGACGCCCCACCCGATAGTCATGATCCAGCTCGGTGGTTCCCTTGATTTTTGCCACTTTGCGTTGGAAATTCTGGGCGAGTTCGCCCACTTTGTGGAAGTCCTCTCCGGAGACCTCTACAGAAATCGGCGCTCCCACGGGCGGACCAATCTCCTCTTTGTTCACCGAAATCTCGGCTCCCACAATCGTCGAAAGCTCCTCCCGCAGTCGTTTGATCGTCAAGCGGGTGCTCTCAATCCGTTTCTTCCCCCCCGATTTGACGCGATTACTGCCCGGCAAGAAGTCGACGGTCACCCTTCCCATATTGGACGCCATCTGGGAACCAGCCAACGGATCACCACCACCCGATATTCCTGATTCCGCTACAAATACATCCACATTGGGTTCTTTACCCAAGATGGACTCCACTTCTCTCAAGATGCGGTCCGTGGTCTCAATATCGGTTCCCTCGGGCGCTTCGATGGAAACAATGGCCCGATCAGGCTCCGCATCCGGGAAGAACTCAGTCCCATGGTTGAAAAAGCCGTACACGAAAACGGTAAAGAACAGGGCACCAACACCCACGAGAGCCGAACGGTACCGATGCTCGATTGACCAAACTAGGATGTGCTTGTAGCGGACAATCCACTGGCTCGGCTCCCGAGAAGGCCTGCTGACTGCCGACAACGACTTCTTCTTCGGACGCATGAGCTTGGAGGTCAAAACCGGCAGGATCACTAGCGCAACCATCAAGGATGAGAAAAGCACCATGATCAGAGTTTTGGGTAAGTAGCCCATAAACTCGCCCATGATCCCGTCCCAAAAAACCAATGGCAAGAAGGCCGCAATCGTGGTCGCGGTCGACGCCGCTACTGCCCAACTGACCTCACTTGTGCCATCTAAGGCTGCCTGCTTGGTTGTTTTCCCATCCTCCATGTGCCGGTAGATGTTCTCCACCACCACAATGGCATTGTCGACCAACATGCCGAGCGCAAGAATCAGCGAAAACAAGACAATCATGTTCAGGGTGAAACCCAGCGCCTGAATCAAAATCAGACTCGCCAGCATCGACAGTGGAATGGCCGTAGCGACGAACAGAGACGTCCTCAAACCGAGGAAGACAAAAATCACTCCAACCACAAGAATCAACGCAGTGAGAATGTTGTTTTGGAGTTCGCTGACCATATCCGAAATCATCTCGGACTGGTCTGCCAAAACCCGATACTCCACACCGTCCGGCCACGACTCCGACTGACTCGCAGTCAAAGCTTTTATCTCGGCTGCAACCCCAACAATATTGGCTCCTGTCCTCTTCGTGACAGAAAGCGAGATGGCCGGCTCCATGTTCATGCGCGCATAGCTTTCACGATCGCGGTGGCTATCCACAACATTCGCTACATCCGACACCATGACGGGCACTTCACCCACCCGTTTGATGGGTACCTGCTTGATCTGATCCGGATGAGTAAACTCTCCAGGGACGCGAACCAAGAAACTACCGTCACCGACAGCGATTTCTCCGCCGGGGATATTCACGTTTTCTTCCTGAATTCCCCCGATCACATCATTGAGACTCAGGCCGTAGTACGCCAAGCGGATTGGATCGACTTGAACACGGATTTCCCGGGTCAAACCGCCAGTGATCTGCGCATCCAACACGCCTGCAACCCGAACCACCTCATCTTGAAGGGTCTCTGCAAGCGCCTTCAACTGCTGTTCGGTCGCACCCGACATCGTAATGATAAGAATTGGAATGTCCGAGAACGATACCTCTCTGACTTCTGGTTCCTCCGCATCGGAAGGCATAAACGGCTTGGCACGACTGACTCGATCCCGGACGCTCTGAAGCGCCTCTTCCATCGCCACATCCGGCTCGAACTCAATCGCGACGACACTGACACCCTCCGCAGAGGTTGAACTCATCTTCTTGACGTCTCGTACGGCCGCGAGTTCGCGCTCCAATGGGATCGTGATGAGGCCTTCAATATCTCCCGGGGCCACACCGATATACGGAGTCGTTACCGTAACAACAGGGACGGGAATGTCCGGAGCAGCCTCCCTCGGCAATTCATTGTAGCTACGAAAACCAAAAAGGATGATGCAAATCATCCCGATAATGACTGTCGTACTGTGGGAGAGCAGTTTTTTTAGCATGCTCAATCACATCCTATGGCGTGGCCGCTTCCGGGGACTCGCCGCAACACTTCTGCTCGTTGGCGACCAACACGGTATCTCCGTCCGCAAGTCGCCGATGGCCAGCTACAACGATTCGATCCCCTGAAGCAAGTCCAGTGGAGACCATGACCTGGTCACGCACCACGTCGCCAAGTTCAAGAGCACGCCACTTAGCAGTGCTCCCCTCTAAAACAAAAACTCCTTGGTCTTTAAGCCTCGTGACAATCCAATCCTGTGGAATCAACAGCGAATCCCCAGGCATCTCTCTCGCTAAATCGACACGCGCAATCATTCCAGGCAGCAGGCGCCCATCTTTGTTGTCTACACTCACTGCAACCTGAAAGGACCGCGTATCCGAATCAGCAACCGGAGAAAGACTTGTCACCTTTCCAGTAAACACTTTCGATACAGCCTGAAGTCGAACCACAGCCTCCATACCCCTCTCCAGCGCCACGACATCCCGATCAGCGACATTGAGTCGAATCACGGCTTTTCGCATCTCCAGAAGGCGCACTACCGGCATACCAGGCCCGACGACCTCTCCTTGCTCCACGTGAACCACACCCACCTGCCCCGAAAACGGAGCGCGAACGACCGAGCGTTCAAGATTGAGTTGAGCCTGCTTGACACCCGATTTCGCTACCTCTAGCTGTGTTTCGACGGTCTGGATTTGAGACTCTGGGATCAGATCACCCAAGCCAATCGCTCGCTTGTATTCGGCCTCCGCCAACTCCGCTTGAGCCGTGGCTTGTTCGAGCAACACACGATGCAGCTTGGTGTCCACCTGGGCCAACACCGTTCCTTTTCGAACCCGTTGTCCCTCTCGGACTTTGACCGCTTCAACGTACCCACCGCGCGTCGTACTCAATTCAGCATCTCGAGATGCCTCGACCTCGCCGAGCAGACTCATTCCGAGGGAGGAATTGTTGGATACCAATTCCGCCACATCCACCCGAGTACCCACCAAATCTACAGCGACTTGGGTGCCTTCTTCTTCCGCAGACTTCGAGCCCCCACACCCGCTGGTCATGAACACCACAAACGGCACAAAAATAGACCAGTGTGTCCGCTTCATTTCACGACTCCCAACTGCAGAAGATGTGAACGGTTCACCCTGCAAATGCTTTCATCTTGAGAAACAAGGTGATCGCATTGATAGAAATCAACCGTCGTGCCAGGCAACCATTAGACCACCTTTGTCAAAAAAACCCGACTCTCCCCATCCACCCGACGCCCTGTTCTTAGGCATGCAAGCCTAATCCCAAGCAACCGCTCCCCACACACGCAAACGATCGACCTCGGCGCATTTCACCTCCCAGCCGATCCGCAAAGTCCGTTTCTCGAGCAGGTCACCTCAAAAAAACCCAACGGGTCAGCAAAGCCAAAACGAATCTTCCCAGTAGGGGTTCACAGGAATGAATACGGCCGAAATGCAGGAAGAACACCGGTGAACAATCGATTTTTTGGAAATTGGACCTCAAGTTCGGAAAGCTCTTGCCGAGATCGATCCTGCTGGTCGGACTCTCATCGTGTCGCGCGGTGGATTTCGGCTGCCACTTTCCGCTGATCTGAGGAGCCGCGCCATGCGCATCGCCATTGTCATCACCACAGAAGGTCGCTCTACCTCGACCGACCATCTCGTACAGAGCCTTCGGGAACACACGCGTTTGCCACATGACATTCATGTTGTAGACCACAGCGTAGACCCGTCAAACCTCTCTTCTAGTAGTAATTTCTGGTTTCCTGACCGCCATGGTCGGGGCGAAGTTTGGGTGCAATGCACGGCGATGAACGCAATTCGAACAAGCACAGCCTATGACTATGTGTGGTTTCTCAACGACGAGTTCGCGGTACGAACCGACACCGACCCTGTGGGCCAGCTCGTCGAAATCATGGAAAAAAACCCTAAAATGGCCATGCTCTGTCCGAGCGACCCCACCGGTGAGCACCCCGGATCGATGCCTCAAAAAGGGATCGAATGGCACGCTGCTACAGACACTCCCCATGTTGGATTCATGGTCCGCTGCACAGCAGTAGACGAAGTAGGCTTTCTCAATCCTAAACTCCGGTATTGCGTCGGAGCCTCGATCGAGTTCGCGTACAATCTGTACACACAGGGATGGTTTGTGGCCTACGCAGATACCGTTCGTGCCCATCAGCCAGCTTCGATCAAAACACCACCGGGACAAGACCCCGCTCGCATTCAAGCAATCAGCGAGAGGTTCGCTTTCGATTACATGTTCTCGAATTACGGCTGGGAATGGTCCACTGCGTTTTCCAACGCAGCCGCCGGACATGAGTTTGCTGTCAACGGATTCATGGCGAGCCACGGCAAATGGTCAAAATGTTTTACCGCAGATGAACTAGAGATCCGACGCGCTGCTGTCGCCGACGAAGCTCCCCTTCTACAAGGAAACCCAGTTCCTCCAACTGAGGTACAACCAACAGCCGAGGTGTTTGTCGAAGAGAATCAAGATGTGGTTCTCCACAGCGACGCACAAACCAAGCTCTTGGTGTGGCCAAAGTACGACTCGGCTGAAGACTTAGAGATCATGCTCAGTGAATACGGTCGACTTCTGATCAATCGTCCAGACATCTGCCTCTGCGTGCGCCACGATCCGGAGCGCGATGTAGAAATCAATGCCGCATGTGCTGCCATGGCGCTAGTCCATGAACGACTCTTCGGGCCTGATGTGGACCTTCACATTCTGCTCGTCAATGATGAAATCCCAGCCGATAAATGGTGGCAACTTGGAGAAGCTGTAGACGGAAGCCTCGTTCTGCCTTCTGCCCACAAAGACGCCGAGCGTGCTGCATTCCACGAAGCGCTCCAGGTACAGGTCTTCCCAGATGTCGTGGCATTGCGCAATGCGATTAGTGCACCATCAAGGATTCCGTCTTTAGAAGACCTCTTTCCAGGCATGGAACAACTCGCAGGCTAACTGCTCGTTCACGACGACAAGGTCAGGGCCTCCTACGAGACCAAAACAAGGCCGAGAACAACGTAGCGAAAGCAAAAATCGGCATCCGCGAGTCGCTTGAACCCGCAGAACAGGCGCACCCTCCTGGCTCGTCCGTAATACCGCCTAAGCCCCCCGGCGTCGTGTCTGGATTCGAGGTGTCTTCTGGATCTGGATCCGGTCCAGGGTCAGGATCCGGGTTCGAGGTATCCCCTGGATCGGGCTCGCCTTCACACAATGGATGGCTGTCTACCCGCTCAAGCTTGTAGGAATAATCAAAGACCTCTCCCGATCGCAGAGTCGGAGAGTGACTACTAATCACCAAGTAGATCGATTTCTCATCGCCCACATCACACAGGGCCGAGTCTACTTCCACACCATCCATCGCTAGTGGAACGTAGGTGTCCTGGGACCCGCCTTCTCGGACAAACTGAAGTTTCCACACAGCATCTGTCCCCATCGAACCCTTCTCGTCACCTCGAAAGGAAAGAGCCAAGTGCCCATTTTTCGGATTCTTCAACTCAATCAGATTGTAGCCATAGCGCTGTGGCAAACAGTCTGAGTTTGCCTCTCGCCAATTCCCGTCCCCATTCTTTCCTAAAGCATCTGAGACACGACAATCCCATTGGGGAAATTGGTCCGCATAGTAGTCAACGTATTGCTCATAGTACGCGCCATGCGTGTAGTCCCATGTGGCATTGTGCGCTGCGAAATCAGAAAAAATCTGCTCAAAGTCCCCACCTCTTGCGGTGATGAGGTCTTCCAGTGCCAACAAGGGATCGTTGTTGAAATTGTTCTCGCGCCACGAATCTCGGATGAGTTGCCAATCAAAGATTTTTTCAGTCAAGTAGCGAGGGAATATAAACGCACCGTAATGATGGTACTCGGTGAAGTTCCCCGTATCCCAGTAGTCGAAAAAATTGACCGGGTAGTTGGGAAGCAGGCCATAGCCCAAGATGAACGACAGATAGGTCAGATCATTCGGAAGCACCTCGGGCACAATCCAACACGCCGTGGCTTCGTAGTACCAGCCGCCCTCTCCGGTGTATTCCCACGTTCCCATCGCATCTTGCACTGCATGGAAAAACTCATGGACTGCGGTTCCCGCGCCATCATCCGGCGCGCTCAAACTCGCCTTAGCGATCACGATCATGGGCCAACCATCATGGTCGTAACTAAAATACCCTGCAGCCCCATAGCTGCTGAGTGAATTCGGCCCCGATTCAGCAATATAGACATTGAATCGATAATCTTTACTGCCTACGGGTGCGTCATACTCCATGTCCTCCACCTGTACAGACCACGCCGCTTCGAAAGCCGCCAACAGAGAATTGATTTTTGCAGACGAGATGCTGTCCGTGCCCCACTTGACCACGAAGTTCTCCGAGTAACTGGAGTTTGCCCAGCCTCCCCACGCGTCTCGTTCTGCCTTGGCTGGAGCAGGAGGCATCACAGGATAATGCTTCATGATGGGCTTCTCGCCCCACTGACTCATCAATGTGGGCGTCAAACATGGAATTTCTTGAGCCTGGGCATCTCCCATTAGAAACCATGAAATCAGTGCAACGCCCGGCATGCCGGCCTCCGTTCATCAGGCACCAGCGTACATGCGGTCTCCCACATCCACAACACAAGCTCCAAAAGTCGCTTGATTCCAGTGGCTCCTTCTAGCAAGCTGCTTGAACAAGAACGATGAGGATTCCATGTCCAACAAGCTAGCTATCCGTGTTTCAGGTCTTGAGTTCCCCAATCCCTTTGTCATTGGGAGCGGACCACCAAGTACCAACGCCGTCATCATCAACAAAGCTTTTGCTGCGGGATGGGGCGGTGTCGTCGCAAAGACCACCGCGCTCACCGATACCCCGGTCGTGAATGTACAGCCCCGTTACGGCAAACTTCGGACCGCAAACAAAGAGACGGTGGGTTTCCAGAACATCGAACTGATCTCGGATCGACCCTTCGAAGACTGGCTGGATGATTTCAAGCGAGTCAAGGACGCCTATCCAGATCGGATTCTGATCGGTTCGGTCATGGAAAGTTTCGACAAGGGTCGTTGGCAAGAAGTTGTGGCTCGGTCAGCTGAAGCCGGATGTGACGCCATCGAGTTGAACTTCTCTTGCCCCCACGGCCATCCTGAAACAGGGATGGGTGCAGCGATGGGCCAAGACCCGGATCAGGTCGAAGAAGTCACCGGGTGGGCTGTGGCTGCATGTGATGTCCCTGTCTGGGCCAAGATGACACCCAACATCACCGACATCACCAAACCAGCCGCCGCTGCAATGCGAGCTGGCGCCTCCGGGGTCAGTGCCATCAATACTATTCTGGGCATGATCGGCATCAACATGAAAAACTTGCGCCCCATGCCCACAGTAGAGGGACATTCGACAGCCGGTGGATACTCCTACTTGGCTGTCAAACCCATTGCGCTCCGGATGGTCTCGGAACTGGCGCGCTCCAATCCCGACATGGAAATTTCAGCGATGGGTGGAGTGACCAACTCAAACGATGCGTTTGAACACATCTTGGTCGGCGGAAGCACCGTACAAGTCTGCACTGGTGCCATGCTCCAAGGTTTCGGTATGGTCGAAGAACTATGTGAAGGACTCGAGCAACACCTCGAAACCCACAATTTCGATTCTCTTCGCGCTGCAGTGGGACACAGTCTCCAATACTTCACCACGCATCACCACCTCGTGGAACTTCAAGCGGCGAAAAAAGCCATGAAGGCCGCAGCAATGGCCAACAAAGATACCGAATGGGGCAAAGGCCGAGTGCAAGATCTGACTTCCGCTCTGACCTCCAACGAATAAAAAGCGAGTTTCCAACACCAATTTGGAGCAAAGATCAGATTGTTTCTGTACAATTCAAGAAAGTAGAGCAGAAATGTCTGACCCCCCAAGCATTCCGACTGAGCGCGAAGCGCTCATCGACTACCTCAGAAACAACACTTCAGTTGCACTCGACCAACTGGATCTGACCGGCGTCGATTTGATGGGTGCGGATTTATCTGGACTCGACCTCACCGGAATTCGACTCACGAGCGCAAATCTCGCCCGAGCGAATCTCAACCACACCATTCTTGCCCATGCTGACCTGCGCGACTGTAATCTCAAACGCGCAAACCTTGAACACAGCAATCTAAGAGGAGCCAATCTGAGCCAGGCGGAGATGGTGGAGACCAATCTTCAATATGCCGATTTAGAAGGCTCCCGACTCAGCGGAGCCAATCTTTGGAAGGCTCAGATGAAAAAAGCCATTTTGGAATCCGCAAAAGCAACCGGAGCCACATGGTTAGAAGCAAACTTAGAAGGCATCTACGCTCAAAATGCTGATTTTCGATGGATAAATGCCATGAGGGCATGCTTTAACGGTGCCGATCTACGTGACGTCAATCTCGAACGAGCAAACCTTAGAAATGCCTCATTCCGACAATGCATTCTCGACCGCGCAAACCTCTGCGGAACGGTCCTCACCAGTGCGAATCTCTTTCATGCCAAGCTCACAGATGCCCGGTTGGATGGAAGTATGCTTCGAGATGCACAACTCGAAGGAGCCGTAATCACCCAAGCCCAACTGCAATCCACGCTTCGGGGACCAAAGAAAAAATCGATCGACTGAAGCCCAGTCCTGGTAGACTGCGATTGGGCTCGTCCGTCGGTGAGGTAAACATGAAGCGTATTTTGGGCATCGTCTTGCTGACAGCATGTCGGACCAACACGGGTGAAATTCCGGACGTAAACCCGGACACTGAGCTTCCCGAAGACGAAAACCCCACTGAGTATATTTTCGAGGAAGAAAGCCCCGAACTATCGCTATCTATTGGTGCAATTGAAGCGGCTATTGAGGAAACCGTGGAGATCCTGCAGCGACTGGATCCTGCGGCGGTACACGATGCCTACGAGGAAGCCAAAGTGGCCTCTGACGAGAACTGCCCCATTCTCAATGATTACTACGATTACGACTTTTGGAGTGAGAGTTGTGAGACCGAGGCTGGAGCAAGCTTCACCGGCCAAGTCGCCTACTGGCGCTACCAGGACTACCAGGACGAGAACTACGACTTTGCGGAAGACGCCTACTACAGTGGAGACGCCAAAGTCACGACAGCGGATGGGCACACCTTTGTTGGTTCTGGCTACTCCCGCCGGGAATCCAAGAAGGACTTGAACGGTGACAACCGCTACCAATGGTGGCAAGTCTGGGGCGAGTTTAGCTGGAGTGGCCCAAGTGCCGAAGAGTCATGGCTCTCCGACGACTACACCGTCGACTTTTCCATGTGGTCGGGCAACTATTACGCCCAAAACTACGCCACCTACACCTCCTTCAATGGAGGCGTCTCGGGGCTAAAGGGTGAAGTCAACACTCTCCTCATGCGAGATGTGATGATCTACGGTGAAGAGCTCGGCAGCGAATGTGATTTAGAGCCCTACGGTACCGTCTCTGTTCGCGACAGCTCCGGGAACTGGGTGGATGTGGTCTTCGATGGGCCAGCATACTGGGGCGCATGGGCCTTCCAACCCCACTGCGATGGATGTGGAATGGCCTATTTTAGAGGTGAGGAGTTGGGGCCTGTTTGCACCGACTTCAGCACCTTCATGAATTTCGAGCGTTTCCCTTGGTAGTCCTCCTGCTCGCACTCGCATGCAACACGCCAAATGACGGCGTGGGTGGGGAGGTCGACTCGGCCCAACCCCAAAGCCCAGTCGAAGAAAGTTTTATCGATCTTCCAGCGACCGATTTGCTGACGCGTGCCAGCATGGATTTACGCGGTATTCGGCCCCGCATTGAAGAAATAGAGCAAGTCGAATCCGACCCCGAAGCTCTCGACATGCTCATCGAGGGCTATTTGAACGACCCCCGTTTTGGGGAGCAAATCCGCAGCCATTACGCAAACATCTATCTCACGAAGCTGGACTATTATTATGTTGGCGCTGAGGACTATGGGCTGAGTAACGAGCCAGGTTTCGCCTCTGCAGTGGGTCAAGAGACACTCCGCATCTTGAGTGAAATCGCAGAAAACGACCTGCCCTACACCGAGATCGTGACCGGCAACTGGACCATGGCCAATGAACTTCTCGGAAGCGCGTGGCCTGTGAGCTACCCGGACGACGCGTCCGGCTGGCAGAAGGTCTCCTACACGGACAGCCGACCAAGCGCAGGTATCCTCTCCACCAATTCGTTGTGGTGGCGCTACATGAGCAACACCTCCAACGCCAACAGGAGTCGCGCCAATGCCATCAGTCGCATTCTCCTATGCAATGACTACCTGGCCAAGCCCATTGAATTCGACCGAAGCGTCAACCTTCTCGATGATGACGCGGTAAGAAATGCGCTTCAAACCAATCCTGGTTGCGTGGCATGCCATCACAGTCTCGATCCGCTCGCGGCCTATCTCTGGGGCTTCTTCTACTACGACTATGACTCCGCAGAAGACACCACCGTCTACCATCCTGAACGTGAATTCCTTTGGGAAGACTACGCCGGAGTCTCCCCCGGATACTACGGACAAGAAGGCCATGTACTCTCCGATTTGGGCTACCAACTCGCAGGGGATCCCGGGCTCATTGAATGTGCTGTCGAGCAGGCCTACGAAATCTTCTTAGGTCGTAAAACGAACATCAACGACACAGCTCGCCTCACCGGACACCGAGAGGCCTTTCTACAGAGTGAACTCAAGCTGCGAGACCTCTACCGATCCGTCCTATCCGACCCCGCCTACCGTGCAGACCCCGCCAAATCGAAAAACGGAGCTGCAGTCAAACTGGTGACCACCGATCAAATGGCGAGTCAGATCGAAGATCTCACTGGATTTCGGTTTGTGTTCTCAGGCTACGACATGATGACCACCGATTCGTATGGACTCCGCACACTGGCTGGCGGCGTCGACGGTGATCTCGTGACAGCCCCGGCGAAAAATCCGACCGCGACCATGCTTCTTGTACAAGAACGGCTGGCACAAACCGCCGCTTGGTACGTCGCCGAACAAGACGCACAAAGCGATGAGCCTCGCCTCTTTGAGTTGATCGACTTCCATGAAACCCCCACGGCCTCTCGCGATGAAATGGTGGAGCAAATCCAAGCCCTGCATCTGCGAATCTTTGGAAAGCGTATCGCCCTCGACGGACCCGAAGTCACCGCAAACCTCGAGTTGTGGGAGGATCTCTTTGCAATCGACGGATCGTCGGTGGATGCATGGGCGGGCCTTCTCTCTGTTCTCCTTCGTGACCCTGAATTCTTGATTTACTAATGTCTACTTCACGCCGCAATTTCCTCGGATGCTCTGCAGCCACCCTGATGGGACTCACCCTGCCCATCCAATCTGCGCTCGCCAACAACGCCGGTGGAAATCAGAAAAAGTTCGTCTTTGTGGTGAACTATGGTGGATGGGATCCCACCCAGGTCTTCTCTGCGGAGTTTGAAAACCCCAACGTGGATATGCCTGTGGGTGCTCAACCCATGGAAATCGGCAACATGCGACTTGTCGATCACTCCACTCGCGGCATGGTACGGGAGTTCTTCCAGACGCATTATGAACGCTCCTTGGTGGTCAAGGGCTTGCTTGTTCCATCCGTGGCTCACCAAAACTGTTTACGGCTGATGCTCACGGGTACCACCGCTACAGGAAGCTCTGATTGGCCATCGCTTTTAGCCAGCGCCCAGGCTGCGCAGTACCCGCTTCCACACATCGTCATCGACGGTCCGTCCTACCCAGGCGAACTCGGTGGAGTGGTGAGCAGAACAGGAAACAGTGGCCAATTGGAAGCCCTTTTAGATGGCAGTATCATCGGCTGGTCCGACACTCCTGTGGGCGCCCCATCTCAGCGAGCACAAGACATCATGGAGCGCTACATGGAGCGCCGTGCTGGAGCCTTTGATTACTCCGCCGTGCTAGCACGAGAACAAGAGTTTGCCGCAAACTTCAAAGTGTCCCATGAGCGCACGCAGGCACTCAAAGGCTTGCTGGGAGTGACCGATTTCGGACGTGGCACAAGCTTTTCGAATCAAACCCGACTCGCCGTAGATACGCTGTCGTTGGGAATCTCCCGGTGTGCCACTATTGCATTCAATGGCGACGGTTGGGACACCCACGCCGACAACGATCCCTTGCAGTCTCAAAACTTCCGAGAGTTGTTCATTGGCCTCAAGGATTTAATGCTTAGACTGTCCACCACCAAGGGCATCGACGGCAAGACACTCGATGAGGACACCATTGTGATCGTGCTCTCTGAAATGGGCCGAACCCCCCAACTCAATGAAGAAGCCGGCAAGGACCATTGGCCATTTACCGCCTGCATGCTCATTGGAAATGGCATCACAGGCAACCGCGTCGTCGGAGCGTATGACACCTACTACTACGGTGAACTCTTAGACTTTGCCACGGGAGAGATCGATCGCAAGAGTGGTCAAAACCTCTCGAGTGCCAACCTGGGGGCCACGCTGCTTCACCTTGCCGATATCGACTATAACGAGCACATGCCCGGCATTGCGAGCATCCCCGGCATACTGACCTAAACGGTCACGGCTTGTCTACGACGACGGAGCCCAAACAAGACCACTACCCAGCCGCCCAAGACCCACGATGACAAGCCGGTTGGCTGTGTACGGCAACCGCAACTCGCGCTCTCAGTCGGCGACTCGTCTCCATCTTGATTGCCATCCCCGTTGCCACAATCGCCGATCCGGTCAGGGTCTGTGTCATCACAGTCCACTCCCCCGTAGTCCGCAGCATCTTCACCATCACTGTCCTGATCGAAATCCGACCCCACCTGACAGTCTTGGTTCACATCGTCGTAGTACACCTCATCCGCGCCCGGATAGACCGATGGATCCTGGTCATCACAGTCCACGCTAGTATCAAAGCCATCTCCGTCGAGGTCCACCCAAATGGCACCCGGACCACCGTTTTCACCCAAGTCCGAACGGCTACCATCCGGATCCAGAACCGTCGGGTCCCCGGCATCTACAAACGCACTGCCCTGTAAGAAAACAAGCCGATCAGATTCTAGGCTTCCGTCTTGTTCATAGGAGGAAAACCCCGGATCTGCATACAGCGTATTCTGACTCTCTAATCCACCAACGACATCTCCATCCATGTTGCGGTCAAAGGCATTGTAATCAAAGTTCCAATCAGAAACGCTCTGCTCATCCAACACACTCAAGGCCAATCCACCTCCGGTATTGATCATCAAGTTGTTCCGAAAATCCACTGCTACCTTGCTGCCTAAGAACCCACCCCCATCACTCAAAGCATGATTCGAGATAAAGCTATTGTTGGTCATCGTCACCGGATGGGCTGACTGCTCAAAACCCATAAGATCCGTCTCTCCACCGCTCTCGGTAATGATGCGAATGTTGTCGAAACGAACCCGACCTGACGATCCCTGCTTCTCGCTGACTTGAACACGAAACTCGGTGATGGGTAAATCGATAATGTCGTCGTCGTTGCCACCCCATGTCCACCAGCTCGACACGTCCTCAAGGGAGAGCTCTCCCCAGCCCGTCCAGGTGACCTCGCCGTACCACTTGTGGAAGGTCTCTCCCATGGCATCTATAAATCCAGCCGAGAATTCCCACCCTTCATAGGGACTGTCAATCTCAAGTCGCAGACCCGCGGGCAGTTCATTGGGAGCATCGTACAAGGTCCCATAAAAAACCGTGTAGCCATCTGCTGAAGCGACATTTTCAAAGTCCCAATCTGCAGCCAAAACCCAATCTCCCTCGGGTGCATCACCGGCCTCCACCACCCACAGTGAGTTCGTGGAATCCGAGAGATTCGACCACGTCTTCCCATAGGCGACCTCTCCTGTGCTTTTTTCAGAATTCGCCAACGAGACACCCGCACCGTAGTCCGCCACATTCTCCATAAAGAGATTGTTTTGAAGAAAATGGCGCCTCAGCGTGGCGTCCAATTCTTCCGCATACAGGCCCCCACCGAATCCAGCCTGATTGGCTAAAAACGTGTTGTTTTGGACCAACAACTCAATGGACTCCAAGACCGCAACACCACCACCAGGCGACTGCGAGCCCGCCTCATTGCCCTCAAAGTAGCTTCGCTGCACACTAATTCGGTCGGCATCCTCAATGAAGATCCCTCCGCCCTCGAAAAAAGCAGTGTTGTCCACAAAGCTACATGCGTCGATTGTGACTGGACCCGTCTCGTAGGAATGCCGAATCCGAAGTCCACCGCCCCCGTAAGTGGCCGCATGATTGTCTTCAAAAAGGCTGTCCTGACACGTCACAGCCGATCGATAGTACACATAAACCGCACCGCTATGAGAGGATGCTCGATTACCATCAAAAACCGTATCCACAACCTCTAAATCGGTGTAGTAGCCCGAATAGACCGCACCCCCGTACATGCCAAGATTGTCCTCAAAAGTGCACCCTTCAAAGCGCATCGGGCCGTAGAACCACTCGGCAAAAATAGCGCCACCCGTGGTGTAGGCCTCATTCGCAATAAACTCCACGTCAGTAAACGAGAGCGAATCTGCGCCCACATACACCCAACTCACACCTTGAGACCATATGGCTCCACCCATATCCCCCGCCCAGTTGGCCCAGAAACGAGACCCCTCAAACACTCCATTCGAGGGAGTATCGAAATGAATGGCTCCCCCGCGGTAGTCAGCAAGGTTGAAATTGTATTGACCGCCGGTATCCAGCCACATCACGTCTTGACCCCATACAGCCCCACCGTACTCAGCCTGATTGTCCTCAAAAACACAATCGGTCAACTGAACCGTACTTTGACGAACGGACAACGCACCGCCCACAAAACCTTCATTCCCGAGAAACTGCACAGCCTCCAAAGACGGACTGCCCCCCTGGATGCTCATGGCACCACCGTCCAACTCCGAGCCACCAAGCCCTTCTAAAATCAAATCAATCAAGACTGGACTCGCATCTACGGACACGATCCCCCGAGCGCCGGGGTTCACCAAAGTGAAACCCTCCACCACAGTATTCGGACCGTCCAAACTTGAGAATTGAAGAACGGTTGTTGAACCTGATCCATCCAAAATTGTGCTTTCTGGACCATCCGAGGAACGCAAATGAATCTCTCGCCCATTTGGTTCAATCAGGCCTGTATAGCTCCCGGGATACACCAGGATTTCATCACCGTCTGTGGCTACATCAATCGCTGCCTGAATTGTCGTAAAGTCGCCCCCACCGCTGGGATCCACCGTCCACGTTGCTGCTGATGCGTTGGCCACACCCAACAGACCAAGCAGGACGAATTGGGACATCCTATGCATCGCCTCTCCTGTGCCTCGACAATCAGTATACAGAAAGACCACAAGAGATCCGGCCTCAAAACAATCAACCGCCTCGTTAGGCGGCTCCGATCATTTCCGCCAATCCTTGATTCAAGCGAGCCAAACGGTGCAAGCCCCGCAGTCCGGAATGTGCGCTTTTGGATGCGGAGATCCAAAAATCCCTGGCGGCTTCACGATAACCAAGCTGTTCACAAGCAACTGCCGAGAGAATCAATGCATCGGAATTCTCTGGATCGGCCTCCAGCCAAGGATGCAGCAATTCAAGCGCTTCCGCCGAACGAGCTATACCCAAGAGCGCCTCAGCCTCTCCCATGGCAAGCTCGCGCTGGACCTTATCGGTCTGAGTCTTGGCAAGACGAAAACCCTCCAAGGCATCCTCAGGATGACCTAGCTGTAATAAGACGGTCGAAAGGCGCATTAAGCCATTCCACGAGCGGATTCCGCCAATCAGGGCATCAATCCATACCTGTTCTTCAGCCTGCAAAACACGAAAGTAGCTGTCTCTTGCTTGGAGCAGTAAACGTCGGTCATTGCCGTGTTCCGACACCGCTAAGTTTTCGTATGCAAGCCCACTGAGAAAATCTAAATTGGGATGGTCTACACCGACTTTCTGAGCACGCGTAGCGCATTGCACTGCCCGCTCGAAATGCTGCGCTTGCACGAAAACAACCATGCACGCTGTTAGCGACTTGACCACGGCATGCTGTGAGCGCCCCTTAGAAATAGCGGGCAACAACTCCCCATCGATCTGGGTCCACAGAATATTCGCCTGACTCAAGGCATGCTCAGGCGAGCGATGAAGCAACTCCTCCACCAAAAAAGTCCGCGTAAACCACAAGGACGGATCTGCCTGGATCTCTTGGATGAGTAGCTTGAGATTCCTATCGCTATTCCCGCGCTGCTCGCGATAGTCAGGAACCGCTCCATAATGCGCAATAGGCGCATTTACCGTTCCCACGACACCTCCGCGCTGCTCCAACCAGGACCCCACATGCTCATGAACACGTCCCTCCCACCGAAGGGTAGGATCGAAACGAAAAAGGCGAGGCAACCAGATCGTTTCGCGTAAAGCATGACGGCCCGCAACCACATCATCTGGACTCGCTTCCAAGGATGCAGAGTCCGTCAACGGCAAGACAAAAGCATCCACCCGGGCCTCTGCAACGGCGTGCCGAATTGCCTCACCTGCGCGACTCGATAGGCGCTCATCGCAATCTAAGACAAGCACCCACTCCCCTTTGACAGCAGCCAGAGCAGCGTTTCGTGCAGCCGAAAAATCATCGCACCAGGCAAAGTTCAAGACTTCCGCACCACAGGACGCCGCGATGTCACGGGTGTTGTCCGTGCTGCCTGTATCCACCACAATGATCTGATCCACCACGCCACGAACAGACGCAAGGCAACCACCAATCATGGCGGATTCATTCTTGGCAATCAAGCAGAGCGATACACTCGACATCGACGTCTCCTTGCCTGCCTATCGGCTCACACGCAAGCGGCTTGAGCCCCGTTTTAGTTGGCCGAGAGCGCTACTCTGTGTAGCCGAGAGCTTTGAGCGCTTCTGAAACCTCTTCGTCTGTCTCCAGCTTTTGAATTTCTTCCATAGAAGCGGGATGAGGCGACGTTGCGAATGTCATCTTGACCGGACGCGTCCCCAAGCGTCCACGAATAAAACTCTTAGTCGTTCCATCCACCGGCAGGGTTCCCACCAGCGCAGGCGGTACTTCAAGCGTAACCAAGTCACCCCCCTCCACGACCCGCACTGAAAGATTCGCGTAATCTTCCACATCACCGGTGGGCGCAAAAAAGACTTCACGGGACCCCTGCGTACCCTTTTTGAAGGTCAAAATGTAGCGGGAGTCCGAAATCTTCTCCAGCTTCATCGACGATCTCTTCAGCGGATCGAGACCCAGCCAAGCGGCCTCAAAGCCACGTGGAAGTCCGATTTCAACGACGAGTTTTTCTTTGGGTTTCTTCGGCGCCCACCCAAAATCTAAACGCCAGACCAGTCCGCCTTTTCTACCAATTCCCTGCTCAAAAGAAGCGCGGCGCCCCTTGAGATCCACCGATGAACGCAAGTTGGTTTTTTCCTCGCGATCCTTTTCGAGGTCATACACCTCTTCTTGACCGCGATGACTTGTCCACTTGATGTCCCCATCCAATGAGCCCCATCGTTCCTGCCCATACAGCGGCCGACCAAATGCGTGGATGCGATCCTCAAAGAAAGACACCGCCTCCGCATCCCCCTTCAAGAGAGGAAGCACACTTCGCCCAACCGTTTCCACTGCAGGCAAACCCGCCAACTCCAAGGTCGTAGGCGTCAGGTCCAACAAAGAGACAGGCTGTTCCACCCTAACTCCGGATATGCCCGGCGCTTTGACCACAAAAGGAACACGCAGCACTTCATCATACAAACTGTGCCCATGCTCAAACTCTTTATGCTCCCAGAACTCTTCACCATGATCAGAAAAGATCACCACAGGCGACTCCTCACCAACATCCTCAAAGAGCTCGGATAGGACGTCATCGAGATAGCGCATATTTTGATCGTATCGACCCACCACCCAGTCCCGTACAGCTTTACGGTCTTTGCCATAGGCCTTCAGAATAGGTTTGCGCGTCGATCCTGAGCGCAGACCCGCAGGAGCCTTCCCTGCCCACAGATTCTTGTATTTGTCCGGCTCAGTGTAGGGAAGATGCATGTCCATCAAATGGATCATGACCAATGCGTCCCGATCGGCGTGTCTATCGAGATACTTTCGAACCTTTGCGGCCTGTTTCGACGCAAGCGGCCAGTTGACCACATTGTAGGTTTCCCATCCCGGACTCATATCGAAATTAGCAGACAGATAGATGTTCCCTACAAAAGCCCCGGTCACCCAACCTGCCTGAGCGAAAAGCTCCGATAAGCGTGGCACACTGCCCCAAGCCTCGGGTTGATGACCCGAAAAGGCCGCCCGTGCAGACGGTAGCGTCCATGGAGCCACCGACCGGGCGTTCTCGAACACGGCGGCATCGCTTGACCATGTGTTTAGCTTCGGCGTTGTGTCCCGATGGTAGCCATAGATTCCCATGTGGTCAGGCCGAAGGGTATCGATAAAGACCAACAAGATACGCTGCGGGTCTTTCACCGGCGTATACAGGGTAGGTTCCGCCAAAAAGACATAGTCCATCAGCGCATCGGCACCCGGCTCCGTCACAAACCGGATCGTTCCGGTCTGACCCGAATAGGCAGACAAATCCACTTTGATTCGCTGCCACTGACTCTCTTCAAGCGGTGTACTCGAGATGACCTCCACCTTCCCATCGACCTCCCACTCCAAACGCAGGCCTGCACCTGAGGAGCGGTGCTCCGTACGTGCCTCCGGTGGCAGTACAACCGCTTCCATATCCAAGACCCCACCCGCAGGAACCTCCACAGTCCAAGCGGCGCGAGCAGGAGCTGGTAGAAACAAACCGTGGCGCGTATCCTCGCCCAACTGAATCGAGCGAGAGACAAAATCGGCCTTCGATTTTCCAGACTCTACAAAATTGAGCGCTTTGTCACGGGTAGTGGCCCGTGAATAGACCAACTCCAACGCGCCATTCTCCGGTGCTCCCATTCCTGAACCAGTACGGAGAAGAATGGTTTCTGCGGTAAAATCCCAACTGTGCTTAGGACCTTTCTTTCCGTGCACAAAGCGCCAAGGTTTCTCCTCGGACTTGGGATAGACCGCCATATCGCCGGGAGCACGACTAAAAAACAGATTCCGCGGACGCACAGGAAGTTGGGCCTCCCAAGTCTGCACCTTCTTCACCGTTCGGATGAGTTTGAAGGGCCCCAAGATCGGCATGCGCTTGGGCGCTTCCTCCCCCTGAGCACGGGAACTGTTCGGCAATTCCAACTCCGTCGCCGAACCTACAGCATAGGCGAACGCAACTGGCTTACCAGCCTCACTCCGCTCAAGCGGCTCGATTGACGACGGATCCTCCCCACCGCAGCCCCAAAGAGACAACAGCAGAGCAAAGATCATTGTGATTAAACCCGTCTACCGGACTTAGCGGCGGCGGCGATGCAGCAGAACACCGAGTGCCAAGACCAAACCGGCCAGCGCACCCTTCTTTTGTGGAGCACTCGAACATGCGCCAAGTGTCTGCTCTTCCACATTCACCTTGAAGCCTGCGCTCGCAGAGCCAGCGGGACCTCCAACAGTCAACTCAACCCAGTAATCACCCGGGCCTTCGAACTGAATCTTTGGAGACCAAGCGCCAATGGACTGAAGCTCCTCACCACCCTCTTTATCGAAAACCTTCCATTCGATTTCATCGATACAGCCGTAGGTGGACACATCCGTGGTGTTGATCATCTGATAGATCGTACCCTCTGTGTTTGCTGCAGCTTCTGCATAGAACTCTGGCTTAGGCTCTTCGCAGACCAACACGTAGGCCAACTCTCGGTAGTCAAAGTCCCACTCTCCACAGGTCTCAGAATCTCCAGTGAGATTGGCGGTTACCGTGTACTGACCTTGCTCAGTGTAGGTGTGACAGGGCTCAAGTTCCTCGGAACGATTGCCATCTCCAAAGTTCCAACTGGCATTGGTGATCGCATCCTCAGTCACCAGGTCGAAACAGACCTCGAGCGGCGCGGGACCAAAGCGTGGAGACTGCGTTTCAAAGGTCGCAAAAGGACCGTAAAGCGCTGTAATTCCGTCGATATCGTCTTTATTGATCGCTGCCCGAGAGGTGTCGCAAGCACCACCTGTCCAGAACATCGTGGCAGAAAGAAAAGCATCATTGCTACAGACCTCATCCTGTTCACAGGAATGGCCTAAGCCCCAGAGGTGACCGACCTCATGGGTGGAAGTTGACTCAATCGCCATCTCGCCACCAACACAGCCAGCCTCGATGTCTTCCGTGGTACCCCAGTCAATATTGTCATTGAACACGATATCCGCATCCACCAACTTGTAAATGAACTCGCCAGCAACCTCTTTGATCAAGACGTTTGCAGTGCGTGGACGCATAAAACCATTGACGCCTGTGCCTGCATCATCCGAGGGATCATCAAAATAGACTTTGTTGATACCGTCGTTGGTGGGACCCTCATTTCCAGGAACCATGCCGCCATACGAGTAAGAAATCTCCGCACACGGCGCGGCGTCATAGACCGGATCGTCAGGTAGAAGCTCATCACACTCTTCGGTCCAATGCCAATTGCAGTAGGAACGAACGAGGGCTTTTTCTTGGTAGTAAAGCCCTGTGGTGGCATCTTGATTCTGAGGAAGCGAATCCTCTAATGCTTCACTCATCACAAAGTTCAGGGGAAGATCATCTGTCTCCCACATGTACCCGGAGAGTTGAAATGCCATCGCTGTCGATGGGGCGGCGAAAAGCAGTGCGGTAAGTCCAAGGCGGTTCATTACTTCACCCCTTCTTGCAAGCGGTTGATTTGACGTAGCTTCGCAGGATCAGCGCCGGGAATGGCTTTTCCATCCCAACCGCGGTCTATCTGGTCGAAAACCCGCGTCTTAAAGTCCGAGAGATACACCCGCTTGTGAGTAGGCGGGTGTGGAAGAAAGCGGTGGTCGTAGGGCCGATCTTGATGGGACGTAAACCGTACGAGCATAAGCTCCGAGGTGTCTGGGTCCATCCGAAGCGTAAACTTCCCTTGGTACCAACCCACAATCGAGGTTCTGCCCGAGCGAAGCGTCTCCAAGAAAAACACAGCATCTTCCCCTTTGGAAAAGCGCGGTGCCCAACGAATCACGGAGTAGCTGTTTCCATGAACGCCACCCATCTGGTCCACCAAAACCGCTTTGGTTGTGGTGACACCTTTGAGGACTTCACTGACCTCTACTTGGGCCCGGGTCCAAACATTCCCTCGCTCATCGAGCTCAGTAAATACTTGAGTAACCGTACCGCGAACAATCAAGTCAGATGCAACTGTCATCTGCTCAACGCTCAACTCCGTCAGGGTTGTGGCCCTGGCTTCACTGCCCCAAAAGCTCATCATTAGAGCCATGACAGGAAGAAAGAACTTACGGACGAACATGGGAACCTCGATTCCTTGAATTCAAAAAAATAGAACGTTTTCGCGCGCGAAAAAATGCTCCGTTGCAGATAGATACTCGCCTTAGCTTAGGGCCGTCAAGAAAGCTTTCAAGTCCAGACACAATCCTTGCTCGATCTGCAAAGCCACTGTCATGGCTTTGAGAAGCTATGATCATAGGGGTTGACGAAGGCCTCTTGGCAACGTAG